>Ga0099823_1001261_pt1 | contig 20411 bp, 22 predicted proteins | sample CowpearedBW_FD_76831 | JGI IMG/M metagenome (GOLD analysis project Ga0099823, IMG submission 76831) | Root nodule microbial communities of legume samples collected from California, USA - Cow pea red BW | ecosystem: Host-associated > Plants > Roots > Nodule | place: USA: California | collected...
TAAGACCATCTACACTAAACCTTATCTTAAACTTGATTTATTTCCGTTGGTGTTTACATTTTATTCGATTTGTGGAAGCCAAGGGCAATGGTGCACGTCTCTATTTTTTTATAAGTTTTAGACATCTTTCCCTATTCATCCAATAAATCTAAATATTTCACTGAACACAGCAATAATGTTTCATCACATGTCATCTCGTGTTTTTAGAAAATTGAAACCATTGTCTCCAGTGTACTAACATTTCTGTGAGTTGTTCTTAGCAATGTACCAAGGCTCAATCCACAATGGACCACCACAACGTAATAAATGAATCAGGACCTAGGCCTAGCTAGAAAACTCGTAATGAAAACAGAGCTCTGAGACAGTACTGCAACATCTAAACGCTTCGCTTGTGAGTACATTCAAATTAAATCCATAACTAATACGATATTTCCAATGGTTAATTCAAAGAATTGCCCAAACCAAAATACAAAAGCATCAACCAAGCTTAATTGAAATAACGACAATAACATATCACAACAATGAGATAAAATAAATAGATAGAAATAAATAATATAATTAATAGAAATATATGTATATAAGCATGTAATAATCAAATAATTGTATATGTAGACAGGCATAAAATGGCATCACATTTTTTTTTTCAAAAAAATAGAAGCAACGAAAAGCGGAATTCCTTACATAACAATACACACGCGAAAAGAGGAAAAGGAAAAAGGTCTATACAGAGCAGCGCAGCCACGACGTCGTATGGCCTCAAACGGGGAGGTTGGAGACGTCGTTTGTTTTTTCAGCGTTGACCGGGGCGGAAGGGGGATTGGAGTTGCTGGCCGTGGGGGTGGTGGCGGCGGTGGGAGTGGCGGCGGTGGTGGAATAGTAATCGTCGTCGTCGTCGTCATTGTCGGGGTCAGAGGTTGCGACGTTGACGCAAGAAAAGCGTTCCAAGGAAGAGAAGAAGGCGGAAGAGACGGTGGAGCCGAGCCACATGGCCACCTGGTCGAATTTCCAATCGGATCCGTTGTTGTCCATCGTCGCCGCCGAATCAGATCTCAATTTCGTTCTTTCTGTCTTTTCTTCTTTCTCTTTCGTTCTTCCAACGAAACCGTGCTTTGGTTTTAGGAGCAAGCAAGGGTGAGAAAGAGGTAGATAACGGAAATGACTGCGTTGCCCCTTCTCTCGTTGTTTTTCTCGCTTTGCTAATTGTGTTGTATAAACCAGTAATTAGTTAATTAATTAACTAATTAATTTTTTCTATTATTGGTAATTTGCCAATTTTGCTAGAGTCTGGTGGACTCATTGTGGCATTGGGCTTACCGTCACCGGCCACCCTGGCCCATAGTTTTTTTGAGGCCATGTATTATTAATTATAATATTAAGTTATGGTTTTCCACGTAAGCAATGTTAGTAGCTTATTCATGTTTTTCCACTGAAATATAGTTCAATTTTGGGATTATTTAATTTATAAAATTATATTATTATATTAATTTAAATTAATATGAAATAATGTATGAACTAAATAAACTTAGCTGAGTTAATAATAATCCTTCTAAGGTCAACACTTATCTATTAAAGGTTATACGTTCATCCGTAACATTGTGGGAACTACAAGGAGCAATCCTTTATCATCTTTGTTGGACTAAATCAAAATAATCTTATGCATACACTAAGTACCTCTGCATTGTATTGTTCTTCCTTCTCTATAAAGCATGTTACAACATCTCAACGTGGGAGAGTAATGATCAAATTATTGATAGGTTAGGTGTTTCATTTTAGATTTCAGGTAAAGTCACTCCCGATCATGGTTACAAACTCCTTTATTATAAGGCGTTTTTTAGAATAGGTGGTCTCCTCCACATTTTCTATACTATGAATAATTTCTAATAAAAATAAATAAATTAATATCACATTGTTTTAACAACTTTTAAAATATGTCAAATTTAGTTGGGGGGAAATTATTCGTTTTCCTTTATCACTTATTGATTTGTTTTGCCCTATTGTACTATCATTGATAATGCCTTATTTATTGTCATATTATCCACCAAATCCTTCATTTTAATATTATGCAAATTCAATATATGAACCTTACTTTTATTAATGTTTTATTGTTGTGGATTTTTTCTCCAATTTACTTAAAATTTAATAGCATGTATCCAATTTTGTCTAGATCTTCTTAATCTTTACTGTTTTATCATCACCAACCAATCTCCACACGTATCATTATAATCCTGATCCATGTGATTGAAATGTATGGATTAATGGATTGCATTTTGCTCTTATACCTCAAACTTTTGAGAATCACTCCTCTCATTTATATATGTAGTAGTATTTTTATTTATTATTATTCTGTATTTTTTTCATAGGTGATGAATTGAATTCAACCGTGTCAGGTTGAAAGTTGTATCTAAGTTGAAAGTTCACAATTTGAAGCAATTGCATGAAGTAATGCGAAAAAACGTGTTGATTGCTATTTCACCGTGCAACCAAACATCAATTAGAGGACGTTTAATGTGTATATTAGTTTCAGCTATAAATTTAACTATTTGACATGCGTTTGCATATTATTGAATATATGGCTTCTGCTTAGTTTTAGTTCTAATTCTAATCCTAAAGTAGGTACAAATGCACGCGACAATAAACAGCATAAAAGGTCAAGAGTTATGCTTTGGAAAACCCTAAAACAAATTAAAGTATTTATCTTTAATATATTTTGGACACCAAAAATACAAGAGCTAGGAGACTCTCAACTTCCACCTTTATAAAAAAATTTAAAACTCCGATTAACCTAATCTACTGCTCAATCTTTTAATGCTACTGCTTAATCAACAGACTCAAGCACAGTTATAGCGAACATCTCTAGAGCTCGTCACGAGAATCATCATCGTCCTCACCTCCTGCACCAGCACCTGGAGCGCCTCCTGTTCTCTGATACACAGCACTGACGATTGGGTTGCAAACGGCTTCCACCTCTTTCAGTTTCTCCTCATATTCTTCTTTCTCCACAGTCTGGTTGTCATCAAGCCATTCCAACGCTTCCTTCACTGCAGTCTCTATTTTCTCCTTTTCATCTGACTCCAACTTGTCAGCAAGCTTGTCCTTGTCACTGATCTGGTTTTTCATGTTGTAGACGTAGGTTTCAAGACTGTTACGAGCATCAATCCTCTCTTTCACCTTTTTGTCTTCCTCCGCAAACTCCTCCGCCTCGCGGACCATTCTCTCGATTTCCTCCTGGCTCAGACGTCCCTTTTCATTTGTAATAGTGATCTTCTCTGATTTCCCAGAGGCTTTGTCTTCTGCTTTCACATTCAGGATGCCATTTGCGTCAACTTCGAACGTTACTTCAATTTGAGGGGTACCCCTAATTACCACATAACATACCAGTGAGTTACAAATATCAATTGAAGCAATATTTTTAGAGTACAGGATCATCGTGAAAGCACGAAACTAACCTTGGGGCTGGAGGAATTCCTGAAAGATCAAATTTCCCAAGCAGACGGCAGTCCTTTGTGAGACTCCTCTCACCTTCGAAAACCTATGTATTATGAAAAGGAATTGAATTATTTTAGGTTGCCTATACAGACATGCATCTTGGATTCAGAAAAAAACGAGCATCGTGCACTTTAATGCAGTCGAACAAGGGAATCATACCTGAATGGAGACAGTGGTCTGCTGGTCCTGGTAGGTGGTAAACACCTGAGATTTCTTTGTAGGAATAACAGTGTTTCTCGGAATCAACTTTGTCATCACTCCACCAACAGTTTCAATTCCAAGGGTGAGGGGAGCCACATCCAGGAGAAGGATATCTGAATCCACAGTGCCACAAACAATTAGAGAATGTAATGCTAAGCGATCTACTTGTATAAATAATTTTTATGACTTCTGGACTATGGTACCTTTGGTTTCTTCACCGCCCTCTCCGCTCAAAATGCTTCCCTGCACTGCAGCACCATAGGCAACTGCTTCATCAGGGTTGACACCCTTGTTTGGCTCCTTTCCGTCAAAGTAGTCCTTCAAAAGCTGTTGAACCTTCGGAATCCTTGTGCTTCCACCCACAAGAACAATCTCATCGATCTGATTCTTCTGTAATCCAGCATCTTCCATAGCCTTCTTCACTGGTCCCATTGTCTTCCGGAACAAGTCATTGTTCAACTCCTCAAACCGAGCTCGGGTGAGTGGCTCAGAGAAATCAACACCATCAAAAAGTGATTCAATTTCCACGCGGACCTGGTGCTGACTACTGAGAGATCTCTTAGCACGCTCGGCCTCTCTCCTCAGTTTGCCAAGTGCTCTGTTGTCCTTACCAATATCCTTTCCATGCTTCTTCTTTATCAATTTAATGAAGTACTCCATTATTCTCTGATCAAAGTCCTCACCTGGTCAGGGGAAGTAGACATAGCAAGCGATAACATCAGAGGATAACTTCGTGGAAATAATAATCTTTCTTCTACCCAAAAATTTCATCATATTGAGACTCGTTAAAATAATTACCTCCAAGATGAGTATCTCCATTTGTTGCAAGAACCTCAAAAACACCATTATCAATTGTCAAGATACTGACATCAAATGTCCCACCCCCAAGATCAAAGACTAGAATGTTCTTCTCGCCACCTTTCTTGTCCAATCCGTATGCAATGGCAGCAGCAGTGGGTTCGTTAATAATTCTAGCAACATTAAGACCAGCAATGACACCAGCGTCCTTGGTGGCCTGCCTCTGAGCATCGTTGAAGTAAGCTGTGTATTTGAAAGAACAAATGTCATAAATAATAAAAACAAAAACAGGATGAATTGAAAACAATCAATATTACAGGACTGATATCATGATTTGTTACAGTTACCTGGGACAGTGACCACAGCATCATTAATTTTCTTCCCAATGAATGCTTCCGCGGTTTCCTTCATCTTAGTCAGAATCATGGCACTGATTTCCTCAGGGCTGAACACCTTAGTCTCACCATCCTTAATTTTTACCTGTATGTATGGTTTTCCGTCCTTGTTGACAATTTTGTAAGGAACGAGCTTCATGTCTCTTTGAACTTCCTTATCTTGAAACCTGAAAAATGATAAGAGTCAGACACCTCTATTCTCATCAAATTTTATGGACCTGAATCAAAAACCTGAGAATGCCTTACTTTCTTCCAATAAGTCTCTTAACATCGAAGACGGTCCTTTCGGGGTTGACAGCTGCCTGATTCTTGGCAGCCTCCCCAATGAGTCTCTCACTGTCGGTGAAGGCAACCCACGATGGAGTAATACGGTTACCTTGGTCATTGGCTATGATTTCAACATGGCCATTCTTATAAACACCAACACATGAATAGGTCGTTCCAAGATCAATTCCAATGACCGTCCCCAACTTGGTAGCTTCCTCCTTTGCAATGGAAATTGCAAATAGACATCCTGCAATGAAATCTCTCGAAGTTAATTACAAGGTAAACTCGAACTTGTTAATTGATGACAAACTGAACCGCGTAAAGTAAGTATTCTCAGTTATTCATAACCATATAAATATTTTACATTACAAACACTGGCACAACAAATGATGAATGCGATCAAATATCACTGACTGATTTCCTCATCAACAAGATTACTTAATTACTCTTACTAACTTTGGTGAAGGGGGCAAGCCCTGTTCTAAAAGGAAGAAATCAATTATCATAAAAGGCCAAAATATTTGTAATTTGCATTATGAGAAACATAACCGGTATTGAATAAGAATCATGCATCACGAGAAATCACGAGTAATATGCGATCAAGGATGCGATTTATTAGATATCTGATTCAAATTGCATTACAATACAAGAAACCAAATCAATAAGCATGCACTGTAATGAATGTAATATTGCACGAAACAAGCGAGAGAAAAAAAAAGGTTTATGCAACATCGTTGTTGAAAAATTAGGGAAATAAAATAAAGGTAACAACAATGACATAAATCAAAACTACGAGTAACCATTATCAACACGTTTATTACACTTCACTGACTGTGACCAATCAATAACGTGTTTCAAGAGAAACTTAAAAACACAGAAAATCGAATGCAGTGATGAGAATGTTTATGATTTCATCAGATCCATGAAAATAGAAGATCCAAACAAACAATCAGAGAAAAGTTGAAAGAAATCGCAGTGAGAAGGTTCTTGCTACACTGAAAAGAGACGGAGAAAACAATGAGATCTGATTGATACCTAACGAAACAATGGCAAGAGGAAGCAGAGACCCGCGTGAAAACGAGCGAGCCATGGTGTCAAGTTTTCTTCTCTTTTGTCTACGAATCGCAGTTCCGTTGAGTTCACAACAAGGAACTTGTAACAGCCCCATTCATTTATAGATCTCTTTGGAAAGTTGGAGCATGTCACACGTGGTGACGTGGACCAATTGCGATTCCTGAAAGGATGGTTTGGCCAATAAAATTGGTCTTTTTTGCTTGGAAACACATCACCCCTTCTCATTGTTTGATTCACTCATATGATTTAAGTCTCTTTTTATTTATTTATTAACGTGTTCTTTTATTTTCAAAGATTTTAACCTTTTTTTTTTATTTACACATTTGATTTGAGAGGTTTTCATTCTAAAAAAGTGAAGAGAAAAATAATTTTTCAGTTGAGTGGTGTAAATTTTTTAGAATATGACGCAAAATGCACAAAAATTAATAAATAATTAAAATATTAAAAGTGAGATGAAAAAAACTTGTTTTCTTTATTGAAACATCAATAACCGATTATGAAATTATTTTTATATACTATTTTTTACATTTGCTAATGGACATTTGGAATTCTAACGTGTAAGTTGTTATCTTAGACAAATTAGAAGGGGACACGTGGATAGAATCCGTGAAGCCCGTCTTTTAAACGAGACAATTAAGTTTGGTCTATGAATAAATAATGTTTTTGTGGTCGTATTTTTTCTTCAAAAACTCGAGGGTAAGAAACTATTTAATAGATATAAATATTAATAAAAATGAAAAAATTATAAAGTCAGTTGAATTTAATTTTTTTACTTTTGTTTATTATGATAAAATCTGTTAAACAATAATATGCAAAATTAGTTGGTTAGCTATGTGACTTTTCTTTTCTAAATCGTGGTTTTGGAGTTTACATACTACTCCACAAATAAACTGGTAAAGTATGTGAATTTAACGTATTGGACTTGCAAATTGTCTATGTCTATAATTATATAATTTTTAAAAATAGGGTTCATTTTTTATGAACATAACAAAAGGTTACATGGATATCGATAGATATGCCCAACCCTTTTGCAAGTTAGTCATAATAAAATATCTAATAAAATAAAACAAATTATGTATATCATACAAAAAAACTTAAGTTAAAAGGTAAATATAAAACTTTTCAAAGGTTAAAAAGATCGGTGTACCTAAGTAATCAAGTTAAAAGTGCTTAGAATTGACAATGTTTGAATTTTGAGTTTTGTTTCGGATTTAGGGAAAAATAAATAAAGAGATGTAAAACAGTTGCAAATACTTTGTTAATATATAATATGGTATTGCTAAATATAATATGTTTCATAAACAATGATGCCACATTTGATGAGATGTGTTAATTTGAAAAGAAAAAAAAAAAAAAACTTAGTTTGAGATGATTTATCTTGACTTCATAATAGATAGCTTAGAGAAGTTAAATAATACATTGAGAGTCTTATTCACGACCTTCTCATTTGAAAGGGTCAAAATGCCTTAATTTTATTAACATGTGTGTAATACACAAAGAATAACTAAGAAACTTCGAGTATATTAAGTATTGATTGCAGTTTTAGTATAAACAAAGAAATAGACCACATGAGATCAATGTACTTTAAAGAAACACAAATAAATATAAAAAATTAGTGATATCAATAGCTAAACAATTTAAATAAAGCGCAATTTTATAAACAAATTAAAGTAACAATAATAAATAAATATCGTAGAATAATAAATATATTACTTAATAAAAATTACATACATAGAAAAAAAGTAGTTATCTTAGTTTAAAATATCCTTTATTACCTTAAATATATTACTCTTTTTTTAGTTAAATATATTTTTGTCCCTTAATTCCTAGTGAATGTTAATTATATATTATATTTTTACTTTAATGTTAAGTCAAATACTATTATGAAATGTGCTTGAAATGTCAAATAAACTTAACAAAATTTGATTAAAATGACTAATGTAAGGCCTTGTTTTCTGCCTTAATATTTTAAGGGCTGCCCTTAAACTAATGGGCCTAAAGGCTGACCCAAGGAGTAAAAACGTACCCTAATCTGCCCTAACAGTCTCACTTTCCTTCACTCTCAAAAACAGTACACTTCTTGCCTCCTTGAGCAGCTACGACGCTCTGCTAGGGTTTTGCCGCCAACATTCTTCGAGCTAGCCCAAGCCAGATTCCAACCACGTAAGTCAACTTCGATCTCTTACGTCACCGTTAGGCAAACTTTTATCGTTAGGGTTAGTAGTAACTCGTGCTTATTATGTATTATCGTTTATTTCCCAGCTCTTTGGCCACCTTAGGACAGTCGTGCTCGTTGTGTGCATATTGGGGGTTCCGCTTAACTCTTTCAGGTAAGGGAAGCTAGGCCCTTATGTTTTTCCCTTGGAATATGCCTATTTTATGAGTTTGTGATGATTTAATGGTCTGTATGAGAATATCAGTGGTTGGGAATGCATTTTTGAACTGTTGGTTATGTGTGGGTGGTTGTTACTCGAGGAAACAGTGGCGGGTGCTGGCTTTCTCGCCCAGGCGAGCTAGTCTCGCCTAAGCGAGATTATCAGAGGCTCGCCCAGGACGTTGTCGCTCAATTGTCGCCTAGGCGACTTGCGTTCTTTTGAGCGAGGTGTGCTCTCGCCTGGGCGAGACCCCATTGAGTCGCATGTGCCCTTGTCGCGCTCTCACCTAGGCGAGATGGAATCCGCCTGGGCGAGAGGGTCCCCTCGCCTGAGCGAGCCCTGATAGCTTGGGTGAGGCAGCGAACAGGTTTTTGATGTTGTGGTTGAGTGGTTCACTGATGTGTGGTTGTTATCTGACTCAAATGCTTTACTACAAGTGTTGCATATTGATGGTATGATTAATATGTTACATTTGAAATGGAAATGACATGTTAGTTGTTTGGGTATGAATTGAAGAGCATGAGTTGTATGAATTGTTGATTTTACATGATATTTATATTATGAGAGATTCTTGATTAGTGGGTGAAACATGTTTAAAGGATGAGTAGGGCATAATTCCATGACCCTTGTGGTGAGGGATCTTGGTGGCGCCTCATAGGTTTGACGTAATTCCATGGATCCTCTTAAGGGGAGTCCCTGGTGGTGCCTCGACAAAAGGACGTAATTCCACAGGGGGTCGTGGTTGTGCCTCAGGACCAGGGCGTAATTCCACGGATGGCCACGTAGTGGTGCCTCCTATAAGGGTATAATTTCGTGAAGGCCTCGCGGTGACGCCTCATTGCTAGGACCTAATTCCACTGTCACGTGGTGGTGCCTCAATTAAGTATCCGGATAGTTTAATCGTAGGGTTTATATAGATGGGTATTTCACATGGGAGGACTGTCATGTATGATTGAATATGAATGGTGTGTTGTGAGTCTGTATGATGACTTTTCGCTAGCTTACCCTTTTGTTTGCTTGTGTGTCATGTGTGGCCCCTTCCTTTGCAATGATCATCAACCTTGTTGATGTGAGCAGATGTAAGGACTCCTGGCAGTGGTGATAGAAATAGGGATGCTGCAGCTTGACGCTTTGGATAGGTGTTGGGCCCACTGTGGGGCCCATTACTAGTAGATTCTGTTATTTATGTGTCTTGTACGAACAAGACCTAGCATTCTTAATTGTGTTATTTTCAGTTTAGTTCTGGTTGGGCCATGTGGAGCCCTTTTCTTGAAATTCGGGGATATTTGACGTATTGTATACATTCTTACCCTAATCCTTGTACTCTCTGATTATTCATGTACGTGATGTTTTATTAATTGAGGTTATTCAGTTTTTGGGACGTTACAACTAAATCCATATATTTCGAAAGATAAAGGACTAAATTGGTCTAAAGTGTTAAGATAAACTAATTTTAAAATTCACTAAAAGTTAAGTGACCAAAAACATATTTAACCTTTTTTTTCCAACTGGTATTAGCAAACATAATTAAAAAGATAAAGTGGTCCTCCTAATCTCATGCTCAACGATTGAATATTGCAACCTTTTCACACAATAGAAATAAGTTAAAATATCTTTTTTGTCCCAATTTTCGTCAAGTTTTTTCAAAAAAGTCATAATTTTGGTTTTGTATTCAAATAGGTCCCAATTTTCGTCAATTTTGTTTAATTGGGTATTTTTTTGCTAACACCGTTTAAATCATTAACAACCATGAACCGTGATTGCCACGAGTCACTTCGTGGTTTTTTTGAATTTTGTTTTATTTTTATTTTATATTTTTTTTAAATTTTTTTAATATTTTTTTAAATGTACACATGTCAACCTAAGAGCGTGCCACGTGTCCTTTCGTGTTTTTTTTGAATTTTTTATTTTATTTGTTTGAATTTTTTTTGCTTTTTTTTAATGTCCACGTGTTAACTCAATTGTATGTCACGTGTCAAAGTCAATATTCTATATTCAATTTGGTTCCTATATTTATTATTTTTATTTAATTAGGTCCTAATTTTTGTTACCATTCTAAAACTAAAGAATATTTAAATAAAGGTTTTTAATTAAAATTAGTTGCAGATAAGATTTATAAACAAAGTCATATGTTATCAATAATAGATCACATTAAATATATGATTTCACAAAATATTGATAAACTATATTTATTACACAAAAAAATCTGCATGAAACTTTATTAATTAAATATTTGATAGACAATATACAGCAAAGAAATGAATTATTTACTTAAAAATTTTAATCAGAAACTTTTTGTACACTTAAACATGAATAGTGAGTTGACTTGAAAACTGAGTTGGTGAAGTGAGTTACGTGCGAAGAGGGAAGCGAGACAAAAGAACCCGTCCAAGGGTCCAGGAGAGAACAACGAATGCGACCCATAATCTTCAAAGTAGCGTCGTGGAATCGAAGCTAAGTTCTGAGCACACAACACATTTTAAAAAGCCCCTTGCGATTATCGCTGCAATTGTAATCTGCGGCATTGAGGAACCCCAAATTGCGAACCAAAACCGCTTCTGTTACGCGATGAGGCTCTTGAAGGTTGCTACATGCAGTCTCAATCAATGGGCGATGGACTTCGATTGCAACGCAAAGCAAATCAAGGAGTCTATAGCCAAGGCCAAAGAAGCCGGCGCCTCCATTAGGCTCGGTCCCGAACTCGAGATTCCTGGTTATGGCTGCCAAGACCACTTCCTAGAACTCGACACAGTTAACCATTCGTATGTTATGTTTCTTTGTTTTTTTTCCCTCTCTGTGTGTGTTTCACGTAGGAACATGATAAGTGTTTTTGATTCTAAGGAAACTGTGAATTGGCTTTGTTGCTTGCAGATGGGAGTGTTTGAAAGATTTGCTGCTTGGAGACTGGACTGATGGCATTCTGTGTAGCTTCGGCATGCCGGTTATCAAAGGTTCGGAGCGCTACAATTGTCAGGTTTTCTGTTTGAACCGGAAGATTGTTATGATACGACCGAAGATGAGTCTTGCAAATGATGGCAATTACAGAGAACTTCGATGGTTCACGGCTTGGAAGCAGAGGGACCAGCTTGAGGATTTTCAGTTGCCCTTTGAAATTTCTCAGGCTTTAGGCCAGAAATCGGTTCCATTCGGTTATGGGTTCATGAAGTTTCAAGACACGTAAGTTGTAAATATGTTTTACTTAATTTAGTTTGAGTTTAATATCCATGCACTCTACTGTTATATTGTTTTTTAAAGGTGATTGTTTAAAAGTCTACGTTGATCTGGTGAAACTGTAAAATCCCTTTTCATTGCATTGTATACGCGATTTACTCACTTAGTTTTCTATTTCATTTTTATTGTTACATAGAAGTTGTGTCACCAACATGGTGTGAGATAGTTGATATATAATTTTATCTCTTAAACACGTGGTCAAGGATTTGATCCTCCGTCTCATAGGTCTAAAAAGGCATGCAGAAAGAGGTTAATCCCTTAAATGAGTTTTAAAGCCTGGAGAAATTAATCCTTGTCTCTTGATTGAGAGATACCATGGGTTTACCTAAAAAAGTTGTCCTTTCCACTTCCAGTAAAATCACATATATGGTTCCTAAGTTGTGATAATAGATGGTTAGTGATAATTCCTAAAATTAAACAAATCATAGGTTTTATTTATATTTTGTTTATTAAGCATACTGTTACCAGATACGGTGTATTCTCTTCTGTTTTACGGCTGATACAACCATCAGCGTTACATTCATGCTGTAGGCAGTTGATTTATTTACATTTCCTTTCTTTCATGCACTTAACAATTATTGTGTTTCAACTGTTGCGTTGCGTGTTTGCATGCATTTTATTTGTTTATTGAGTGCTTGCATGTTTTAGTCAGATTTATCAATTGCTAAATATGAATCATTTTCCCATTATTAGAGCTATAGCTGCTGAAGTTTGTGAAGAGCTTTTTACTTCAAATCCTCCTCATTCTGAGCTTGCATTGAACGGGGTTGAAGTGATTATGAATGCAAGTGGAAGTCACCACCAACTTAGAAAGCTTGATTATCGTGTTCATGCTCTTATAGGCGCCACTGATACTCGTGGAGGGGTTTACATGTATAGTAATCAACAAGGCTGTGATGGAAGTCGCCTTTACTATGGTAGAAAAACCTTCTGTCTTAATGGAATGATATTTGTACTTTTCACATTTGTGCCAAGTACATATTCTTGCAGTCTGTATAAGGACAATTTAACTTTCATTTAGCTTGTTCAAATTTCATTTATGTTTTTTTTTTCTCATTTGTCTACAATTTATCGTGTTTGCAACAGATGGATGTGCATGTGTTGTGGTTAATGGAGATGTTGTCGCTCAGGGTTCTCAATTTTCTTTGAAGGATGTTGAGGTTGTGGTTGCTCAGATAGATCTAGATGTGGTATGTATTGCATTATATTCCATATATCAATTTACACAATCATTACGAGTATCAATAACTGATGTTGGATTTGATTCTTTTAGTCATGTTTTCCATTGGTAGGTTGCTAGCCTTAGAGGATCTTTAAGTAGCTTCCAAGAGCAAGCAAGTTGTAAAACGAAGGTTCCTTCAGTGGATGTACCTTACAGTCTCTGTCGTCCTTTTAACCTTAAAATAAGCCTTTCTCTTCCACTCGAGGTTAGTTTATTTTCGTTTAATTGCAAATTTGAAGATAGTCAAAATTTATGACATCTTGGATTCTTATTTCACCACATTACTGCGATCACTCAGGCATCCAAGCTGCTAAGTTGATTGTGATTTATTCATTATAGATAAAGTACCACTCTCCTGAGGAGGAAATAGCATTTGGACCTGGTTGCTGGTTATGGGACTACTTAAGAAGAAGTGGAGCATCTGGTTTTCTGCTTCCACTTTCTGGGGGAGCAGACAGTTCTTCAGTTGCTGCAATTGTTGGATGCATGTGCCAGCTGGTTGTGAAAGGTAAGTTCAAGTGCAATGAGAAGTGTGGTTTGTTAGATTCATGTGTACCCTCTTTTTCAGATACTCGTGACAGCATTTGGAATTAACACTATTCCATTTATCATCCTGCTTTATTTAGGAATATAGAAATGCTTAAAGTGATCACTAATCTAGCTTATGTATAAAGATCTAAGGGAAGGATTAAGAGGTAATATATATTTGATTGATGGCTGAACAAGGTGGAAAAGTAGAGATGAGTATTCATAGTTCCTTCTTGAAAATCCTTCAAATATGGTGGCTCAAAATAAGATTGAGAAAGACAAATGCCTCCTGTTTATTTTTCATCTCATATTTTCATGTGGCAAAGGTGGAAAAGACAATGACATATGTAGTTTGGATATCAATGGCTCATGGGTCATATTTGCTTGCAGAAATTGCAAATGGGGATGAGCAAGTTAAAGCTGATGCAATACGAATTGGAAACTATAAGGATGGCCAGTATCCTACAGACAGCAGAGAATTTGCTAAAAGAATATTCTATACTGTGTTTATGGGATCTGAAAACAGGTAAATGATAAATTTCCATTCCGGTTTTATTGTTGTACAATATTTAGCTGTATCTCTATAAGTTTCTATCTGCTACATTCCATTGATATTCCATCCACATTTGTATAAGAGGTGTCCCTCATTCTTTTTTTTATATTTTATTATATATATTTTTTGGACCGATATTTATGGTTTTGGTTCTAATTTATTTTCACTCCATTGTGTTTTCAAATCCCCCATTAAAGTCACATAATGGTGGTTTTGAACAAAGTTGATTATTTTGTCATTAAAACATAATGATGGTATAACATAAGTTTGACCAGTATGCTCATAGATTTCCTTTTCTAAAACTACTATCTTGAAATTTGAATGCGTATACATGCTCTCTGTAATCCTGGCTACCTGATCTATTGCTAGTATTTATTAAATCCCATGCGCTCTCCTGTGAGAAAGAAAGAGGACATTTGGAACTACTAGCAATCACAATAGTAGTTACACTATTGTGCAGTGTAAAACATAAACACTGGAAGACTAAAGCCCTTGAGTGCTAGGATTTGTTTTTCACTTTGCCTGTACTAAGAAATCATTTTATTGCATCAATCAGTTCATATCACTCAGATGTGATGGATGACTGAAATTTCTTTTTGCTTCAGTTCAGAAATGACAAAGTCCCGAGCCAAGGTGCTGGCTGATGAAATAGGTTCATGGCATCTTGATGTTAGCATTGATGTAGTTGTGTCTGCTTTTTTGTCGTTATTCCAGACACTTACAGGAAAACGACCACAGTACAAGGTAAATGAAGCGTGAAGGAGTTCTCTCAATCATAAATGACAACAGCTAGAACTTGTAATCCATAAAGTTGTCACTCACGTTATGTTTGTACAAAACAGTATGTTCATATTGTAATGTATCTCAATATCAGAATGACAGGCTATTAAAGTATTTGCGTAGCATCTTTATGGGGAATCTCACTTTTCTATTAAAGATTGAAGCATCTTTTGTTTCTATTTCATGGAAGCCTCATTTTTTTTATGATTTTGTTTCTGCAGGTTGATGGTGGATCTAATGTTGAGAATTTAAGCTTGCAGAACATTCAGGCTCGAATCAGAATGGTGCTAGCTTTCATGTTAGCGTCACTCTTGCCTTGGGTTCATGGCAAACCTGGATTTTACCTTGTCTTAGGGAGCTCCAATGTGGATGAAGGGTTACGCGGTTACTTGACCAAGGTACCTCTATTGAGCTTTGGATTACACCTTTCTTTATTAGGGATAGTTTGGTTGAAGAAAATGTCTTTCTACCATTTTTCCTTACCCTAATTACAAAATTTCTACTTTTTCTTTTTCACTTTTTCTCCCAATTACATAGATCTATACAAAAATTTTTTAATAACACTTGAATCTTTGAAAACAGGGAACTGAGTTGATTTTGTAACTATTCATAAAATATTTGCTTAAAATAGACCCTCTGTTTATCAATTATTTTCTCCACCTTCTATAATCTGTGGTCCATTTCACCGTTTTGATCACAGCTTATATCTTTTTACAGTATGATTGCAGCTCAGCAGATATAAATCCTATTGGTAGTATAAGTAAGCAGGACCTTCGGGCATTCCTGCGATGGGCAGCCATCCACCTTGGTTACCCATCTTTGAAAGATATTGAAGAAGCTCCACCCACAGCTGAACTGGAGCCTCAACGTTCTAATTACAGTCAGGTAATATTCTGTTTTGTTACACCATTTAAGACTAATCTGGAATCACACTTTGATTTTGATTGTGTTGCTTAAATTGTAAATGCTTATACATGCAATACCATATTCGGTATTTGTGTATCCTTACGTAGGAATTAGCTTAAAGTGGACCAGAGGGTAACTATAACAATACAAAATTCAAATTTTTTATTTTTGCGCGAGAGTGAGTGACTGTTGTCAACAATACTCCTGACAGGTCAAAACACAATTTAATTGCAGCAACCTCAGATCACAATGATGCTGTGCAAATATATTGACATTATGTAAGTTGGTCATTAGGTTTTTGGTCTTAAGAAAGTGAAATATAAGCCTAACCCAACATTACAAAACTGACTTATAAGGTGAGATTTGTATTGGATTATATACTATAGTTTAGCTTTATCTCTAGTCGGTTTGAACTCTTTGGTGCACCCTCTTAAGCTGAGGATTGGACATCTCGAGTGTGAGACTAAAGAGGAGCCTGATAGTAGGTGACATGAGACCCAACAAACTTGACGGCGATATGATAGATTCTAAATGATTCTAATACCATCTTAATAAAATATGATTTAAGTATAATTCGAACTTAACAAAATGGTTTGAAGTGAAGTTTGCATCTACTTATAATTTGACATTATCTCTACTGAATATAGTTTTTTCAAGAATTTGTTTGTACACCAAAATTGTGTTGTAGAGCCTGCTAATGCGAAGAAACAATATAAAATTCAAATACCATCTTAATAAAATATAATTTAAGTATATGGCTGCTTTTATCTATATGCATTAGTAAACTGTTTATGGTCAAATTTTAAAATTATGTATTCAGATACTTCATTCTTTGTTGAACAGCTTGATGAAGTCGATATGGGAATGACTTACGAGGAACTATCAGTTTATGGAAGACTACGAAAAATTTTCCGTTGTGGTCCAGTTTCCATGTTCCAGGTTTATCTCTCTCTTCTCCATTCTGTCCTAATTATGTCTTTAAACTTTCACTTCTTTTTTCTGTTATATGATAGTGGTTGAACAGAAGATGTCAAACGGGTGGTAGTAGGATGCGTAAACATCCTGTAATCTAAATACCTGTGAGGGTCAAAGTATCATATATGGTTGTAGTAATAAAAAGAATCTCTGTCTATAACAAAAGGTGAAAGCATAGCATGTACCTCCAAACTACCACGTTTTCAAAACCTTACCAGAAAGAATAATCACTGAACTTGATATTGTGAACTCAAGCGAAATAAAGTTTTGGCATCCAAAGCTAGCAGTCTGAGTGAATTTTGCAATTCATATTTTGTCTAATTTTACTTGCCAATCATAACTTGTTTTGTAATATACTATTGTAGAACCTATGCTACAGATGGGGCGCAAAATTGACTCCATCACAAGTAGCTGAAAAAGTAAAATACTTCTTCAAGTATCATTCCATCAATCGACACAAAATGACTGTCTTGACACCTTCCTACCATGCTGAGGTATGTAGCTGTTATCACTTCAAATCAGGATAGCTCTCCGATATTCCCATTATTTTGGCTTATTCTTATGTCTTTTGTTGGTTAATGAAAGTTAATGTTTCAATCAATCGCAGAGTTATTCACCAGATGATAATAGGTTTGATCTTCGCCAGTTTCTCTACAATGCAAGATGGCCATATCAATTTAAGAAAATTGATGAACTTGTGAGTGAATTGGATGTTAAAGATGTTGAAGATTATGCAGCCAATGACACAATGGCAGCTACATCACATGGTGTTAGTGGGATGGGAGTCGCCGCAGCTGGTTCTGGAAATCCTAAAGCTGGAATCTAATCATATTCAACCCCTCTCCCTAATGTAATAAATATACAAATTATAGATTTCCGCAAGGAGGATTGATGAAATTCATTTTACATTTTCTACCTAGCTTTATTCTGTCAGTGTAAAAATATTTTTAATTAGTAATCATGTTTCCTCACCGAATTGGAGGAAAATAATGATTAATGAGAAGAAGATTTTTTTAAGTGTAGTGTGGCGTAAAAAATCAACTGTGATTATTAAAAAAAATGAAGGGATGATGATCACATTCTTATAAATTGAAGGCATCATGCCATTAATCAAGAAAAAACGCACTTTAAGCTTTTTTGAGTGTTGTACAACTTAAATAGCAAGTGGCAGTTAATATTGATAAACAAAATTTTGTGATTTCTATCTGTAATGTAACCAAATAGAGTCTAAAGTTAATATCCGGTTTGTTTATACTAAAAAGTGTAAGAAGAAATGTGATTAGTTATGTACATGTCCTACTGAACAATTCTACATTGATTATTTCATGTTTAAGAACTTTTAACAAACATTCTTGTAATTTTAGAAGTTCATAATAAACCTTAAGAAATTAAAGTTATTTTTTATTTGCGTAAGTATTACTATAAGATGCTAATTCTAGTTTTTTTTTTCTTCAATTCTATCATTAAGCCTATGTTTATTTGAATTATGTTTGTTTCCAACGATGAGAGTGGGTTTACAAGTGGCGATTTGGGGGAGAGGAAGTGAAAATGGTTCTCCCTATGTTTAAGAGATATGTGAAGAAAGACACGTCAAACTTCTATAAAAGTATAGAATTGTTCTGACTGATGCGGTGGTGGTAGTGATTTTTCGTTTAGTCTTTTGCGACTGAGTGAGGGTGGTTGGAGGTGGTTGCTGGTGGTGTTTTGTCACTCCGTTGTGTATTCATGGTGGGTGTAATGGGCTGTCCTCAGCCAAAACATGGACAAGAAGATGAAACAATATTAATCTATAATAATAATAATTATTACTATATTATAATAATAATATTTTATTTTAAATAATTTTATATAACCAAGGTAAAATAATATTTATCTAATTTTATCAATTAAAATATTTTTTAATTTATCAAATCATTATTTTCTTCTAAATTTTTTTCTCTTTTTCTTTTTTATTTTCCACAATCTTTTTTCTTAATTTAAATAATCTCACCTCCAACTCCATTTTCTCTCAAATCCATTTTCCTAAATCCATGTTAAGGTAAAATCGGTGATGGAAACACAAATTTGTGAAATTGTGGTAAAACACAAGAAACACAAACAAGATCTAGAGAAGTAAGTTTTGATGTATACATAGAAGTGCAAAACTCGACCCTCTTTTTTCTCAAAAATATAAATCAATTAATTTTACAACTATAAATCCTTGACTTCTACTTATTTGAATCTCATTATGGACTCCCACGAATCATAATAACATGTTTGATGTGCAAGTAAATTCACGTCCAATTTCCTTACATGCTAAACTACACTACAACTATAAATTACACGCATTAGCATAGTTGACAAAATCAATTTACTGTCTTCTAAAATAATCGACAACGACGTATTAATACAGTTAACAGTAAACATACAAAAAGCGCTGGAAGAGAAGTAGTAGACACCATATAAACATTTCATGTTCTGACCCTACTCAATAATAGCACCCTTTGTCCAACTTCGAGAAAAAGATTCAATGACAAATTCAATATCCAATAGAGATTTGGTAGTCGCTAGTTTTCATAATATGGCTTTTGAAAAATATTACCTGCGCTAATTTTTAAAAATTATTAAAATTATTAAGACTACTTCAAACCGAAAACTAAGTGTGAGCACCGGAACACTTTGCTGTCAAGAACGCGACACAGGAACGGGGAGGAATGTAACAAAAACAAGCAGAAGGAAACCAGAAATGAAGCAGGGTCATCATACAGATGAAAAAGATTCGTCGTAAAAACTAGTAAAAAAAAAAGGAAAATACAAGTAATTTCACAAGTATCTTATCATCGCCACCAAAAAAGCAAGCGCAGGGGAATTTCTTAATTCCCAGCTATCATAAAAATTAACAGACTCCGGACTAATCTATTGTTTCTCATCATATCTAAAGCATAACAAACATCTCTAGAGCTCGTCGTCAGAGTCGTCCTCGTCCTCGCCCTCGCCTGATGCACCACCTGGGCCTCCTCCTGATCTCTGATACACAGCACTGATTATTGGGTTGCAAACGGCTTCCACCTCCTTCAGCTTCTCCTCGTACTCTTCTTTCTCCACACTCTGGTTGTCATCGAGCCATTCCAATGCTTCCTTCACTGCAGTCTCTATTTTCTCCTTTTCATCTGACTCCAACTTGTCAGCAAGCTTGTCCTTGTCGTTGATCTGGTTTTTCATGTTGTAGACGTAGGTTTCAAGACTGTTACGAGCATCGATCCTCTCTTTCACCTTTTTGTCTTCCTCCGCAAACTCCTCCGCCTCACGGACCATTCTCTCGATCTCCTCCTGGCTCAGACGTCCCTTCTCATTTGTAATGGTGATCTTCTCTGATTTCCCAGTGCCTTTGTCTTCTGCTTTCACATTCAGGATGCCGTTTGCGTCAACTTCGAAGGTCACTTCAATTTGAGGGGTACCCCTTTTCAATTACCACATAACATACCAGTGAGTTACAAATATCAATTGAAGCAATATTTTTAGAGCACACGATCATCGTGAAAGCACGAAACTAACCTTGGGGCTGGAGGAATTCCTGAAAGATCAAATTTCCCAAGCAGACGGCAGTCCTTTGTGAGACTCCTCTCACCTTCGAAAACCTA
>Ga0099823_1001271_pt1 | contig 20374 bp, 12 predicted proteins | sample CowpearedBW_FD_76831 | JGI IMG/M metagenome (GOLD analysis project Ga0099823, IMG submission 76831) | Root nodule microbial communities of legume samples collected from California, USA - Cow pea red BW | ecosystem: Host-associated > Plants > Roots > Nodule | place: USA: California | collected...
CACCTTATTCTAACACGTCCCTTCCTCATACGGTTTCTTCCAGCATCAGTCAACTTATGGTGCTGGTCCATCACATATGTTTGGAACCACAACCATGGCACCACCATCTGCCTATTATCCAGGATCTTCATCATCAATGTCATTCTATCCTCCGCCAATGCCTTCCTAATCACCACAAATTCCTCAAAATGTCCAAAGTCATCAAGATGAAGATGATGAACCACAACAACAACCACTAAGACGTCCCAACAGACCCAGAAGAAGACCAACATTTGGAACCGGAGGACATAGATGACTGTTTCATTATTTTCAAGTTACTAAATTATTGTATTTTAATTTTTAATCATTTTAAAAATATATTAATGTTTATTTTTATTTTTATTTCAATTTATTATCATTTACTGTTAAAAAAAAAAAACTAAAATGAAGTCGTCATCTGCAAAGACGACTTCACCAACACCAAACCAAAAATCGGCCTCCAGCCAGACGACTTCATTTAAAAAAAAAAGAAAATCGGCCTTTGGGATGACGACTTCACCTTTAAAGTCGTCCTCTCCCCTGACGACACGACCCACTTTTACAAATAAAATTTCAAACGACCATTTTTTACAAATTCTTGGTCAAAGTGACCCAGAATTACAAATTTCCCTAATTAGTGATATATTTGAATATGATGTACCTTGCTTTAACTTAGGTTACATATTTGTGTTCGACATGTGTATGTATCCGATACTTTAAGATACTTTATTGATATTTATTAATCAAATATCTAATTTATAAAGTTGTACAAGAAATGTTTTGAATGATGGTCAATTTAGTGACAAAAAATAATTAGTCACTGTAGAATGACTAATTTATTTGCCAATTTAAAAACTAAAAAATATTGGTAAATAAATAGTTTCAAATAATTAGATTTTAAATTGATAATTAAAATCATTTTTATTATGAATTTGTTTCTAAACTGGTCACTAATTATCTACAAAGGTTTTGACCACAATAATTGGTTTCTAAATTTGTCACTGATGTTAACTATCAAGGTTTTGGCTACTAAAATAATTGGTCTCTAGTTATAAAATTGGTATTTAACATATTTTTTGTTACTAAGATTGGTAATTATTTGAGAGTTTTCTTGTAGGGATACTTTTATGATGACAATAATTTATATTCTTTATGTTGACAACTTTAGTACATATAGTTTTAATTTGGATTAACATAATAACAATCATATATTTATTATGTTTTTAAGAATTATTGTACATTTTTTAATATTTATATATCACATATCTATCATGTATCATATCCTAGCATTTTAAAATAAACGTATCGACGTATGAAATATATGTCTTATACAATATATGTATCATATATGTGCATTATATCTTAATTAACATATTGGACCCTTGAATAATTTTCATAGAAATATTAATATTGTATTTGGATAAGAAATTGTTATAATTTTAAAGAATTAATTAAAATTTATTATATTTGAATTATTTGTAATTAGATTTTCGTTATTTTCTAAATATTTTATTTGAATAAAATAAATAAACTATCTTACATCTTAATTTTCTTGTTTGAATAATGTATTTTTTTAAGATAAAATATTTATTTTAAAATATAAAATTTAGACTTTAAATTTATAAAAATATCATTCAAATTTAAATATTCAAACAAAAATTATCAATTTAATTTTTTTAATATATATATATATGAAAAGTTATTACAATGATCCAATTTGAATTTTTTTACTTTTTCTAATGGATTTCAAATTTCTCTATTTTAATTATCTCTAAATTAATTTTTTTTTTAATTTTCTAGTCCAAACAATTCGTTTTTTTATGAAATTTTAAATTTATTAAATAAATAAATAATTTATTAAATTAAATCATCCAAATACAATACATAAAACATTCATTTTTATTTTATTTTTCAGTTCAAACAATTAATTTTTCTTTATAAAATTTTAAATTTACAAAATAAATAAATTATTTTCTTAAATTAACCGGATACAATCTATAAAACATTAAGCTCATTTAAATTTGAAACGCCAATTTAATTATAATTTTTTTAGTTTATTGTTTAATTTTATATATTTTATATTATTTATATGTCACCCTTGTTTATCGTTTTTTCAATTACTCAGTTATCTATTTTTAATAAAATATTTAATATTTAATTAAAAAAATGATAAATAGTTTAAATTACAACTACCAATAAACCTCCACTAATTGAAGTTATATGTGTTCCTAACTGACATCAATTTAAATTGTAAGATAAAAAAGAAAAAACGCCCTTGACATATAGTTAATTTGAGCTAACACACAATTAATATTAACGTTGTTAATAATGTTTTAACATAAATAAACAAATTTTTAAAATAGAATATAATTAGAATAACTTAAAATCTATAGATACAATTGAGATTTTTAAACCAAAACGGACCTTAAAAAAATTAAATCTATTATATTTTATTTTCACTTATCTAACAATAATTTATAGTTATATCTAATATTTCAAAATATATTTTAATATGTAACAATATAATAATATAATAATATTCAAAAATATCTACTAATATCTAACTATCTCTGATAATATCCTTCTCTAATTAAATAATTATTCACCAATATTTACTTCTTAAAAAGAATTTTGAAATAAAATAAATTCTTCAAATTATAAAAACAAACTGTTTTATCTTTTACTCAAAATATTTAATATACTTGTGTACTTTTTAAGATCTCTAAGATCTCACAATAATTATATTATAAAATAAAAAAAAATATAAAAATCAATTCAATTTATAAATGATAAACAAGAAATGAAAATTTATACGAGATAATGTTTTAAATAATCACAAAACTTTAATTACCTTTTATATTTTTGAAAAAAAAATAGAAATATGGCAAGGAAATACAAAAATTAACAATAAATGTATTTTTAATTAGATGTATGGTATTTGAGACTGAAAACTTCGGTGACTAAATTTCTATGATGTAACGATACAAATTTATTATGTAACGACACAAATTTATGGACACAAATATTTTGAATAATAAATTCTCCTAATCTGATAAGATTGCTTAATTTAAAATTTATAAAATTGGAGTGTTGTTTACTGTAGAGAATAGAGAGAGTTTGGTGGAAGAGAAGAGAAAAAAAAAAACAAGAGAGGGTAGGAATTATCGGAAAGTTTGACTTTATTGGCATTGCGTTGGGTTTGGTGGCAGAGAGAGAGAGAGAGAGGGAAACTCTGGATTCCACCTCCTCCCGTCCTTCGTGACGGTCCTCTTTCAGGTTCTTCCTTTTCTCTTCTTCTACCCTTCATTATTTGCAGATCCGATTCCAACTTAATTGCATTCATGCCCCCTCTATTGATATAGAATGGCTTTCGTTTCATGCTCTGGGATTGATTGAACATTCTTGTGGGATATTGCAGAGGAGGCTGAGTGTGGTTTTCTTTATGCATTTTATGGCTTAATTAGGGTTTCGATTAGATATTTGATTCTCTTGTCAAAGTTCATTCATGTCGGTTTTAGTGAGCGCATTGTTTGCTAGATGAATTGGCGCGTCTTCAATTCTCTCGATTTTTTCGTGGGGCTTGATTCGAATGGTACTGATTGTTCTTTTGCTTTGCGTTCTGCGTGCGTTGGTAGGATTTTGCCAAGAATGTGATTGGTTTTTATCATATGTTTAGGGCTCTTATGATTGGATCCCTCATCCTTGTGATGCTTATTATTATTATTATTATTATTGGGGTTAAATATTGGAGTGGGTTTGTCTTTGAGGTGCAACTGAAAACTCAGTTCTGTTTCTTAGGTGAAAAATTTTCAATTTTGATGCTCTCTTGAATTCCTGGATGATATGTTTGTTTTGTAGGTAAATTGACATGTGATGTTGCCTCGAGTGTAGCTGTTTGGCTAGTACGGATGTTTGGAAATGGTTTTTGAAATAATTATGGATTTTACATTCGGCCTGTAATCATAATTGAATTTGGGACTTGCAAATTAGTAATGTTTGTTCTCTCCATTGCAATTTGTTTGATTGTATTTTTGTACATAATTTTAGTTTTTAGTTGATATAATGGCTTATTAGTCTGGTGACTTTTCTACCACTGGAAAAATTGAAATATCTGTTGGATTTCAAATTTTAACCTTTAGCAACAAATTAGAATTAAAAAGGAAAAATGTTTAATTTGGCATTGATGATACACACTTTTAGATTTTGATTTTCATATAACATTGAAGTCTATCACATCCCCTGCCATTTCTGTTTTTGTTGAGATTTCTATTTTTGTCGGCCATTTGCATATGTAGATTATTAATCTAATCAGATGTCTTCTCATGTTCTATAATTGCAGGGTGATCTTGATTTGAATCTTGAGGTTCCTGGTACATTTTTTGAGACATGGAAAGAATTTGTATCTTGCCAAGTTGCTTCCAGTATTGGTTGCTTTTATCCCAAGAATTGCTTGACCGCCAATTCTTCATCCATAGAGATTTTATTCTTGTTTCTTTTGTCAATTGCACCTAGCCTTTTGTTCTGCGTTAATGATCGCCACAGTGTACTCAATGCTTGTTTCATCTGAGACCAGTGCGGCGTGTTTGGGGAACACATACGAGTAAGAACTTATTTGTCTTTGGCTGAAACCTTTAAAAAATGGTCTTTCTTAATAAGTGTTCCTTTGACAGTGCACTAGTAACCCAATATCCTGTTGAAACATTCTGTAAAATCTACTTCTGGGATAAGTGATTCATCAGGGAACAGTTGTTTATAACCACCTTCACCTGTTTTAACCTACTAATTTTTAACTTAACCTTATCTTTGTTTTACAGGCCCGAAGTATATGGATTAATGTGTGAATTTTGGATGCCTGCTTCTCAAGTATTAGATAAGCAATTGTGTTGAAGAAGTGTAGACAGCACTTATTTACAATTGATGTGTTGTTGTTTCTAATGGATATTGGTGGCCACAAAATATTTTTTACCTGACAATTCCGAAACTATGTAGATTAGATGAAGTGGCTATTATTGAAGTCCTCAAGCCTTGGGTCGTGATGAGTTTAGCAGAAGATGAATGGTGCTTTGATCAATCATTCTGAAACTATGTAAATAAGTTCTCCAGGACTTGTTTGATTCTATCGCATGCATCTTGCTACCGCTACAAAGCTGTGGGTCTATTAATCAATAAGGCTATGCTGCCCTTGCATAAACAATTTTTGTTTTTTATATCATTGCCATGACAGTGAATTGACAGTGAACTTTTCCGGACCATCGAATATCTGTCAACATTTTGTACCTTTTTATTGGCATTGTTTGCTAGGGATAAATGCCATCTATCTTTATCTTGTTTGCCATTTCTTTTTGAATAAGAGCTGCTTTGGGTTCTTTGGGAAAATGGAGAGGTGAGTATTTGTTTCTGAAACCAGAAGTTGTTATTCCCTCTTTTGAACTGTTTAATATCTTCAATTTTTTTCTCCTTTCCTTGAACACAGGTACAAGTTAATTAAGGAAGTTGGTGATGGAACATTTGGGAGTGTTTGGAGAGCCATTAATAAGCAAACTGGTGAAGTTGTAAGTATGTTTTGAGTAGAATGATATATGAAGTTGCATTGTGTTTGTTTCATCTAATCTGTCATAAAATTCCAGGTTGCAATAAAGAAAATGAAGAAGAAATATTACTCTTGGGAGGAGTGTGTAAACTTGAGAGAAGTCAAGGTATCACATCCTTTTTTTTTTATCTTTCCTTAGTTTTATTCTCCATATATTTATTCTCTTATTTCTCCTATGGCAGTCATTGCGAAAAATGAACCATCCAAATATTGTGAAGCTGAAGGAAGTTATTAGAGAATGTGACACTCTGTGCCTTGTTTTTGAGTATATGGTGAGTGGCTGGATTTTGTGGCATATTGGTGGCTGATGTAAAGCCTAATACTAATTGTTTTCAGTCAATATTGGGTAATGTAGGAATACAACCTGTACCAACAAATGAAAAACAGGGAAAAACTGTTTTCTGAAAATGATGTTAGAAATTGGTGTTTTCAAGTTTTCCAAGGTTTAGCTTACATGCACCAGCGTGGATACTTTCACCGTGATCTGAAGCCAGGTACTTAATTATCATATGATACCAATGTGTTAGTATGTAGCATGATGTTAATAGGGTTCCGTGTATATTATACAGCTTGGAATGGATATAACGTTAGAATTTTATTCTCTTCTTGCTAACTTTTTCCATTTTGTTATCTATTTTAATAATATTTTTTAAATGCAGCTTGCTGGATAATTGAATTGAATATCATGACACATTAAGATTTACATATATCTATTACTTCTTTTTGCAGAGAACTTGCTGGTCACTAAGGATGTCATCAAGATTGCTGATTTTGGCCTAGCCCGAGAGATCAGTTCACAACCACCCTATACTGAGTATGTCTCCACACGGTGGTATGTTTTTTCAACTCAATACTTTATTGTTGTAAATGTATAATACACTATTTCATATGCATTTAATTTAATAGTGTTATTATGACTTCTGATTAGGTATCGTGCCCCTGAAGTCCTACTTCAGTCCCATTTATATGGATCTAAAGTCGGTAAGTTTCTGATTTGAGTAACTGTCATTTATGGTGACTTATGTTTTATCAAATATTATGGTCTAAAGTCTAGACAATACATTTCTTAAGTGTCAAGAACCATACATTTATGGATTTTTTTCCATCTTGTAGATATGTGGGCAATGGGTGCTATTATGGCTGAGTTGTTCACTCTACGTCCTCTATTCCCTGGTACTAGGTATTAACTTCTCTCCACTCATGAAACTTCCCATATGATGATATTTTTAGTTAGATATAGCTAATCGATCTTTATTAGGGAATTCGCAAATCTGTGATACTTGGTTCGAAGTGCATGACTGAATACTTCTTTGCAAATTATTTGGTTTCAAATTGTCATTAGTTTATGGCATAACATATATAATTAGTAACATACTCCTCTACAGCATCAAGTTTACCGATTGGGCTTTGAATTAACATGTTCCATTATTTCTGTACACGCAGTGAAGCAGATGAGATCTACAAAATATGCAGTGTAATAGGTAGTCCCACAACTGAATCTTGGGCAGATGGACTCAAGCTTGCGAGGGATATCAACTATCAGTTTCCACAGGTTCTTTTCCTACTTTTGCCGTTTCTCTTTTTAGGTTTTGCTTTGAGAGTACTAGATACCAATTATTACGCAAGTTGTGAGATGTGAAACAATTAAATATGTGCTATTTTATCTGTTTTTTGTGTGCTGGATAATTTCAAAAGTCTTTAATTTAGTCCTTTTATCCCCTTAAACTGTTGTCTTTTGATATTATGTATTTTAAGATCAATATTTTCTTCCTTAAATAGTTCCTTATGTTTAAATTCTGCAGCATGCTGGTGTACATCTCTCTGCTCTGATCCCATCCAGAAGTGATGGTGCAATTAGCCTTGTTAGCGTGAGTACTTTTACTTTTATTACACAGTAGTTTAGTCTTGGCCCCATTTTTTAGCTAACGGAGTGCCATGTATTCATTTTCTGTTTGCATGCATTTTTGTAGTCACTTTGTTCATGGGATCCCTGCAAGAGACCAACAGCGTCAGAGGCTCTTCAACATCCTTTCTTTCAGGTTATCTTTTAATAAATCCTTACTTTGGATGAGTTTTGTAGTAAAATTTTTATATCTTTTAATCACACGAACTATATGTTAACTTCTGTAATTAGGCTTTAAATATTTTTGCTTTTTGATTTGTTTAGAGTTGCTTTTACATCCCTCCATCCCTTCGCACTAGAGCTGTGGCGAGAACTCCTCCATCTGGTGTGTAGTTTAATTTATATTGTCTTCTAAGGAATGGCTTATGCTTCAATTGGAAGGGATACCAAACTCCTTGTTGTTTATTTTGTTGCAGCTGGAACCAGGGGTTCACTGGACCGGCAGGGACTCAAGAGATACTCTAGTGCTTTGCCTAATACAAAATTCACAAACAATTTTTCTTCCCCAAAATTACATGCTTCTATAGCTTCAGGTGATATAAATGGTTTCAGCCATATTTAGGTTTAATACTTGCTGCATTTTTTTATTGCAGCTTTTGTAGATCTGGGTCGTATAATTATTTGTTAGTTAGAAATATCTGTTGGTGCTTAAGCTGGGAAATCTCCATCAGATATTACTACATTGTTTAAATTGCTAATTCTTTATATCTCAACAACGAAAACAAAGTAATAACCATCAATATCCTTTTACTAGAATGGATAAAACATAGTTCTATTGTAAATTACTTTTATTAATCTAAATCTTCAATGCTCTGGCCTATTGGCACTTTTGTGTCCCTCCCTCCTTCTCTGATTATTAGACTATTCTATGTTCTATCATACTCCTTGTTGTAGATTATGGGCTTGCTTATCCCAACTTACTTTCCGATGTTATACCTAATTGTCTCGTATTGTGTTGTCCATTCATCTGTAGATCTGAATCATTATTATTCATTATGGTTAGAAATATCTGTTGGTGTTCTGTGCGAAATCTCCATAAGATATTACTACATTGGTTAATTGCTACTTTATATCTCAATAATGGAAACAAAGTAATAACCATCAATAGCCTTTTCCTTGAATGGATAAACTTAGTCCTATTGTAAATTACTTTTATAGATGAAAATCTAAAACTTCAATGGTCTGGCCTGTTGACTTTTCTGTCTCCCTCACTCCACTAATTGTTAGACTATTCTATGTTTTATCATACCTATCGGTGGAAATTATGTACTTGCTTTCCGATGTTATTCCTAATCCAGTCCTGTGCTGTGTCCACTTATCTATCGTAATATTTTTTTATGTTGACCTTTTCTCATTGTTGGGTTTTCTACTTAGCATTCTGTCCTGTACAAACATTTCAAGTCATACTGTACTAAATTTTTTTCCTTAAACTTGGGTGGTACATTTCTATTACACGACACCGTGATGCATTACTCCATTTTTTTCATCTTCTTTAAATTCTAGTGCCTCCTATTTCCCTATCATTTTGTGTGATATAGACTTGATATTTGTACGCTATATTTGGTATGGTATGATCTCCAGTTCTCACATAAGTTCAAGTCAAATGTACCACCAACTAAACTTACATTCCACGTATTTGATCTTCTATTCAAACAAAAGTCATGCTCTTTTGAATATATAGTTTCTATTTATTTCTTTACAGTCTCGAAGCAATGAAATTCTAGTTGCAGCTGAGATTTTTTATTTTCTTGAAAAGTGGAGAAAATAGGCCCTCTTTTTAGTGGCATGCTGTGTTTCACATGTGCAAAGAGCATGGAACTCATTTATTTCTGAACATTACAGGTGTGCAACGGAAGCTGGATTTGGCAACCGAGGTGAGTTGTTCTGTCTTTCTACTTCTGTCCTTTCCCATTGTGCTTACTAACTCATGCCCTACCTACCCATGTCCTTTTACTCATTGAATCTCTGGTTCCCACCCATGCCTTTTACTTGTTGAATATCTTATTGCCAACCCATACCTATTCACTCTTTGAATATGTGGGGCTATGCATCAAGATAGTTCAGGATCTCACAAATCTGACTCCTCTTTGGCCTTTGCTCCTTTTTGGTGTTACAATATTGGACTTATTTGTTGTTCTAAAATTCTTTTGTTTGTTCTGAAGGATAAGAACAAGAAGTCATTGAAGACTACTCAACAATCAAAATATCGAATTCCAGGAAAAGACAGCCCGAGTAAGGCTTTAAATACTCTAATAACTACTTTGATTTAAAGCAGATTTTGAATCGTAATAATGTGTTTGGCAGCTTCTATGAACAAGGGGAGGACTGTACGCGGGGTTTCAGAAACCGCTGAAAAGTTATCGAATATGTCCATCGGTACCCGTAGACAGTCCATGGGACAAAACCGTCCATCGCCTGCAATGAAGGCGGGAGTGAATTATATATCTGAATCTGGAAACTTCGTACTCAGGTCCGGACAACAAAATCCAACAACTGAGAGACGTTTTACTAGAAAAGTTGCTGGCTGAGTTGACTTTTGAGAATCTTCGATAGATCAATTTTTTAAATTGTGCCAATGCTGAATGATATGTTAAGGGTTTGCACCTGCCCTGCTGAGTTGGTGATGGTTTTTGTTACTATTACGGGTTTTTTTATATAGATTTCAGTCGTGCGGAGGTGTTTATATAAAAGCTTCTTCATTAATGGTGCTCAACAAGTTCCAGTGTCACCCTCACTCATCAACTATTATGTTTGACGTGTCTTCACTCAACATACCGACATCACACTTTTTTATTTGTTTTGAGAATCAGGTTTTCCAAAATTATAAACCTCAATATTCTTTGTTGTTTTCTCCATAAATGTATTTTATTTAACCACTAAATTTTAAACCGAGTTTTCCATTATGTAATGCCTCATTTTCATCTACGCGTACATCTATTGAGAATAGCACTTTTTTTTTTTTTCTGAAGAGCATTTTTAGCGGATAAAATAGTTGTTGAATATTATTAAGATTAAGCAGCTTAATAATTTATTTAATTATTCATGAATTTTAGTTCTTTAAGGAACATGCATAGGTTGGCTGGCAGAGTAATGAAAGACCATTATTGTTAGGTGCAAGTGACAATTTGATGATTTAATATTCTTTAGACCCAACCACTGTTGGTTGAACTTTTATAAAGAAAGTGATTTAATAGATCATAGAGTTGCTAGTCAGAAAATGTTTAACAAACACTCTTATAAACAGTTATGGCGATGAAATACAAAGCCTAGGAAAGCTTAAGAAAAACAAAGCTTGTGCATGTTCTTTTTGCAAGGGTTTTGTCATTCTTTTTTCTTCACGTGGATTTTCTTTAATGTAGAGTTGAGAAGAAGAGTCCTTGCAAATTTGTAACCATGAGAGAGTCTTGCTATGAAACACATTAAATACTCTTAACCAAGTTTTGAAATTAAATGTATTACTTCTTTGATAACACCTTTTGGAGCATGGTAAAGCTAAACAAACTTATGCACGTAGTTTCTTTCCTTCTTCAAGCAAAGTGTGAGACTTGGTATAGTTGGTTGATTTTACAATATTGACATCCCACCTTTTCTAGAAAAGTTTGTCTATGTGAAGATTCATTTAGCATGTTCTTTGAAAAATCTTGAAGTTGACTGAACGATTATGAAATTATCTTGAAATAATGAAGAAGTGTATATTCTCTACAAGCATAAAATTAACATTTATTAGTTTGACATGTATTACGAAATGTTTAAGGTTTATGTATGTAAAACAAAGTATATTTATTGTATGTTCAGGCAAAATATTAGTAGATTAAGTATGCTGACTTGTTTTTGTTCAAGAAAAAATTTATCAGATACAAAACATACATACAACATTTATGTCTATCAAACGAAGTACACAACAAACACCGCTTGCATCCATTCAGCCACTCAACTTGTGTTTGGTGGGCTAAGCTAGACACTTTTCATTTGACATGATACATTAAAATTATGTTTTATACTTAGTTCTTTATGTTAGTGGAGAAGGGAAGAAGAAAATAGAGGTAAAATTTTAAAGAAACTTCTCTATGTATGTATATATTAACCAGTTTTACAGAGAAAAAAAAAATGTATTTATAGAAGACCTAATTAGGAACATAACTACTTGAATTAGTTACAACATTGCCCCCTAATTCAAGTACATGAATTAACCACACCCAGCTCAACTTTGTACTTTCTAAGTCCATCTCTTTTCAATGACTTAATAAGTATATTTGCCACTTGAACTCCAATGGAACAATGAAGTACTTGTAGCCTTCCATTATTCACCTCCTCCAGTAAGAAATGGAATCTAGCTTCTATGTGTTTACTCCTGCCATGAGATACAAGATTATTAGCTAGGTTAATGGCTGATTTGTTATCCACGAATAACTTTTTTGGTCTCTCTATTCCGACCGTCATTTCTGTGAGAATTTAGTCTAGCCATGCAACTTGGCATGCTGCATATGCACCAACAATGTGCTCAGCCTCACAACTAGATAGAGCTACAACTGGTTGCTTCTTTAAGCACTAAGAAATTAGTACTCCCAAAAACTTCAAAATGTACCCTCTGGTGCTCCTTCTATCTAGGCTATCTCCACATTGATCATAATCTGAATAGGCCAATAAATCACCTTGCACCTGATTTTGTTTAGGAAACAAAATTCCATGATTCAAAGTTCCTCTAATGTATCTCAACACCCTTTTTGCAGAAAGGAAATGTGCCTTCCTTGGATTATTCATGTATCTGCTAATCAATCCAACAACAAAGAAGATATCGGGTCTGCAGTTGCAAAGATATCTCAAAGAGCCTACTATATGTTTGTACAAAGTGTTGTCCACATTCTCTTCCTCATCACTGCATTCATTAATCTTGAAATTCAACTCTACTGAAATTCAACTTGAAATTCATTAATCTTGTGTAACATACAATCTTCTTCTAGTGAACCATTTAAAAATGAAAACTTCAGATCTAGTTGAAACAAGGACCACCCTCTTCCATTTGCCAAGGCCATAACCAATCTTATGGTTTCAAACCTTTCAACCAATCTAGCCTTGCGTTTAGAGATAGATCCAACATGATTTTGTTTATCTTGAATACCCATTTGGCATCCATCGATCTTTTGTCATGGGGTAATTCAGTTCAAAATCGGGTCTCATTTCTCTCAATTGCCTATAACTCTTTTACCATAACAGATCTCCACAACTCCTGATTCAATGCTTCTGCATAATCAATTGGCTTGGCTTCTGCCATTAGAGCAAAGTGCAAAAGATCACCTTCATTTGTCATATCACTATTCGGATACAACTCAAATCCAGCAATGTATATGGGAGATTTATCTATCTGAACTGTCTCTGTTGCGGTCTAGGTTGCTAGACAAACTCATGTTATGAAGCAGGTTTTGCACCTTCTTCACTCCCTACATCACCTAGTATTACTTGAACTTAAATTCTTTTAAACTGTTGCAATCAGACTTCTAATACCAAGATTTTGCCTCATTCACCACTACATACTTACTGATACAAAATTCTTTTGTTATAGGGTTTTTCTAACCTATAAGCACTTGTATCATGATATCCCACAAGGATCAAAATCTCACTTTTGTCTTATAACTTTCTTCTTCTTGCATATGGAACATGCTTGAAGCATAATGGACCAAATGCTCTAAGATGATTTACCACAAGTTTGCTGCCAGAACAAACCTCTTATGGAACCTTATCTTCCAACTTCTTTGTAGGATACTTGTTCAGCACATATACAAGCATTAGAGACTACCTCTCCCTATAATACATGTGGCAAATTTTTCTGCTTCACATTACTGCAGGCCATATCCAGGACAATTCTGTTTCTTCTTTCTGCCAAACCATTGTGTTGGGGAGTGTATGGAGTTGTGACTTGATGTTCTATACCATTCTCAACACAAAAATCTTCAAAGACTCTTGAAGTGTATTCTCTCTCTCTATCTGTCCTTAGAATTTTTATAGCTTTCCTACTATAATTTTCAACAGCAGCCTTGAATCTCTTGAATGTTGCAAAACATCACTCTTGGCTTTAATCAGATACACCCACAACATTTTGTTGTATTCATCTACAAAAGACACAAAATACTTGTTTTGTTCTAAAGAAGGTACTTCAAATGGACCACACACATCAGAATATGTCACATGCAACAAATCAGTGGTTGTCATATGCATATGGGACTTGAAAGCAATTCTTGGCTATTTTCCAAGTAAACATTCTTCACACATTTTATCTGGCAGAGATATATTAGACAATCCAATCACCATTTTGTTATCAGCTAATTTCTTTAAACTCTGAAAATTTAGATGACCAAACCTTATGTGCCAAATCCAATCTGATTTGTCCAAAACAGTGGCTGCAAAACACTGCTTTGAAACCTGATCTGAAAGGCTTTGTTCTTTGACAAAGGAGACTTCAACACCAATTTCTGTCTCGTGTCATAAACTTTCAGCAACTCATCCTTCATGGCAAGTGAGAAGCCTTTCTCAACTAGTTGTCTTAATATTTGTTACCTTTTCTCCATCTCCTCTGATCACAATATCACCTGCACCTACTATTGTTATGGTGTTGTCATTAGCCAACCTCACTTTGCTTTGTTTGCTGGTATCAAGATTGGTAAGTCACTCCTTGTGTCCAGTCATGTGATTGAAGCAACCAGTGTCCAAGAACCAATTTTCAAAGACAATATCATCATGTTTTGTAACCATGAGCAACACATGTTCCTCAATCAGTTCATCTTAAGCCACATAAGCATCATTATCTGAATCTTTCTTTTTCTTCCCTTTGCCCTACCAACAATCAGTTGTATAATGACCTCATTTCTCATAGTTAAAGCATTGATTTTCTTCCTATCTTGATTTTGCTTACCACTTCTACTTCCTCAGCTACTCCCACTAGAGGATCTTGGTTTCTCATAATGTTTGGATTGTTCTTGATCAAAAGAACTCCCTTTTCTCCAAATTTGTTGCTTTGCTTTTCTTTCTTCCATCTTCCACGTGACAAACTAGTGTAGGGCTCGCTCTTAACCAATTCTGTCAGCATTTCTTGACAACAACTTTAACTCATGAGCCTCCAACGACCCTTGGATCTCTTCTATCTTTATCTTTGAAATATCCTTGGACTCTTCTCTAGCATATTCTATTATGTCACAACTTCTCTACATGTTCTCATGGAATTTTCCAGCAAATGCATCATGTTGAAGTAGTCCAACATAGATTCTTGATCAAGCATGGATAACACATCTCGTACTGTCGTCTGAGAGACTGTAGCTTTACTTTCTTGGTCTTCTCCGCACCTCCTTATGCCTTTTGCAGAATATCCCACGCCTCCTTTGTGTCTGGGCTTTGGCAATCTTCTCAAAGTTATCAAGATTCACACACACTGATGAAGAAGACAACGTGCCTTGAAGTACTTTTTCTTGGCTGTTGCATCTGCCTTCTCTCTAGTGCCTTCTTTCATAGTTTCAAGAACTTCTTGATAACCAAAAATGACTTCCATTCCTATCACGCAATGATCATAATTCTTTCCATCTAGAATTGGCGTATTAGATAGGAACATAACTACTTGAATTAATTACAACAATTTAAACTTACAATCAAAACCAAAAAAATGATATGTTGAACTTGGATATAACATTTATACTTGTGTGTTTTTGTGAATAGTTATGACTCCTAATTTCACTTAGAAATACATCATCTTCCTTCTAAGACGTGCTCCTTCAAGATTATTTTGGATACTACTCTTCAACAAGGAAAGTTTGCAACAATTCTTTTCTTCACCGGCCATTTTCTACGTTCATTGGAGGAATGTTGTTATTGTAGGTGTTATTGTTGAGCAATGGTAAAAGAGATTGTCTAATGTAATGAGGACTTAATATTTACAGGAGTGGTAATTTCAGAAGTTACATACGAACTTAGATTTTTTTTTGGTTTTCTTTATGTAATATTTCTTAGATGCAAGATGATACATATTGAAGGACTCATTTGCGTAACATTTTATTGAGAAACCTACCAACCATTTTGTCAATCTTTCAGGACCAAATTGAGCATTTACTCTTATTTTATAGTTTAATTGTTATAAGTCGTGTTAGACTTATTTCATATTTGATGTGATCTTAAAAAGGGGACAATGTATTTTTATTATTGTAATTTGAGTTCCAAAACTAATTATTTAAAAATAGGAATATTTAACTTGTTTTTTTTTTTATTTGACCTTAGTGTCTATATAAAGGACTAAGTGCCTTCATGGACTTCAACGTGGATGATAATAAATTCACTCAGAAAATTATTATCTTACGTTATTATTATTATTATTATTATTATTATTATTATTATTATTATTATTATTATTATTATTTCTTGTTTATCCTTGGTAGCTCTTGAAGTATTGTTATATATGCTATCATCTTATTCTAAATTATTTTACTGAGTTAGGTTAAAAGTAATGACTTATTATCTTTTTTATTTCATAGACTATTCAGAAAAAAACCGCTTTTATATTTACATCAAGAATTGACTTTACAATAATATCAGTGTAATTGATATATTGTTGGAGATTTTAACTACCTCAGTTGATAGTTTTTACATATTTTAAATTTATTTTTGTCTTTGATGTTCAAAATTGGAAGAATCAAAATGAATTAAAAAGTTTACGCATAAGCATTTAAACAAATAATAATAATAATAATAATAATAATAATAATAAAACAGAACCTAGTTCAAAACAAAAAAACTTTCACTTCATATCGATTTATAATTCACAAGATGCTTCGCTGTATATTTGGAGAAAGTAAATTCAGAACATAAACTTGTTTCCATTTTGTAGTGTGAACTAATATAAAATGAGTATTTATATAGTATTTTGTAAAGAAAATTACAGCAATTTTGTGAAAATAGCAAAAGAATGGTGGAAGTAACAATGAGGAATTGTGTCTTGAATTTGGACAAGGAAAGCCTCACCTCTCCTAAACACTCACTACCATAGGTAATGTATTCTGTACGGACTTTTATACAAGAACGCAAATTTAAACGTCTTCTACTATATTTAATTGAAAAGCTCAATTTCATTTCTCTGTAAATATTTATAGAGAAATTTATTTAAACAAAACCAAATAGTAGAATCATGCATTAACAAATACCAGTGTGTTTCGCTTAATTTCTTTGATCTCTCGTTATAAGAGGCAACCATTTGGTAAGCAGCTACAACACAGTTCCACTTGGGAGATAAAAAAAATAAACAAATGGTGATAAATTAATGGAACAGCAACTGTGATGAGAAAAAAAGCATCCCTTAAAATGAAAAGAAAGCAAGGCAGGGAAATTAGGAGGATAAAAAATATATATGTGATTTGTAATAAAGATTAGACCTCCCAATCCATTCCAATGGCGACTGATACTTGGCAAAAATGGAGTCACCACAAGTCCAGTTTTCTTTTCTGTATAGGACTCACTTCACTCCTTAATCTGGAGTCATACCGTAACATTTTCTTGGAGACAAAATTGGGGATTCCACTTTTTGTTAGGAATACACTTCAAAGGTATTGAGCTTGTATTCTCTCTCTGTTTTCTTCCCACCATGTTTTTGCATTCACCTCACCAAATCTTTCCCGGCTGCAAACATGAGTTCAAAAACTGTTAAATTCAAAACCAAATAACCATAAAAACTTTTAAACTGTCTTTTTGTGACACCACAATAGGAACAGGAACATGTTTTTAGTGATGCATTATACTATGTAGTACCTGAATCTGACACGTCGAAGCTCCCTAGTCCCATCAGCTAACTGCCGGATTGTAATGTAAACCCCAGGCTCGTCTTGTTCTACCCATTCTGCCTCCATTTCGCTGGCATTGCTGATAGAAGGCTCATCTCTAGAAGCAGTAGTATCCCTCGCTGGTTCCATAGATGGCCCTGCATGGAAGTGCCCACCACCTCCACCATGATCCAACGGTTCAGAGGGGTAATATCCTCTGCTCCCAGAAGGTTTATAGTGACTCCTGGGGGTCCAATCCTTGTTTGAGGCCATGGGACTTTCCTGTGCAGATGTCAATCTTGTGTAGGTAGAATCTCTTGGCTGTCCAAAAAATTATACAGATTAATCTCAATGTAGGTTTTGAAAATTTGAATACAGTTGTCTTCTTACTTAATTCATAGGAAACATATTATCAAGCTACAAGTTTAGAGAGTGCGAGAGGAGTTAATCTTATCAGTACAACCTGAATGATCTAAACATTTTTTTAACTTACATATAAGCTGGACCATCCATTACAATTGTATAGACGAAATTAGTCTTACAAAATCGTGCTCTACATGATAAGATATAATGAATGAGGAAGATAATGCAAAACATAATCTTGATGGAAAGAAATTTAGATTATTACCTCGTCCTCAGACCTTGGAGGAGTGTTGAGTGCCTGTCGATTAAATCTCTGCACGTTATAAAGTTCCATGATTCTGTCGTAATTCTCACCCCACCATCTTTGCGCTTGCCATTTATTAAACATCTCTCGGCTTCAAATTCAAATGCTAAGTATTGTCAGTCTTTGCTCCTACAGGATAATTTAAGTTCTCAACAACTAAAAACTCCCATACATTTTGTGTAATATTCATATTAAGGCCTAAGGTATTCTTTTCAGAATGTAAACTCCATATTTCAGCTAATCTTTTGATCCAACAAGTGCAGTGCCAAGTAATAGACCATTGTTAGGCGAGGGAAATTTGGGACAAATTTATTTAGTGTTTAATTGGTTGATTAATTATTACTTTAGGGACAAGCACAATTATCATTGACTAGAAAATTAACATTTCTGCAATAACTTGTAATTGAAATCACTAGCCAATTATTGGCGTAGTCGTTACCATACCTGAAGCGAATTCTTTTAAGATCATTTCCCCCATTAGGAAGAGACACAAAGGTAATGTGAACCCCTGGTTCCACCACTGCCATCCACTCCTTAGGCTCATCCTCGTCCTCTAAGACTACATCACAAACTGATGCTGAGTCTCGTCCTCTAGGCGTGCGGTCACCACCAAATGCCCCAGTAAATCGTGGGTCTGATCTACCACCAGGGTAGTGAGAGGTTGTGAAGTCCCAAGCAGGGGTTGAACTTGAGCTTGCACCCCCAATGTAAGGGTATGGAACCCCTTCTGAGATGGTATCGAAGTCTGGATATGGTCTATGTCCTTTCTTGTAGTTACTGGACCCTGTGCAGGGTTTGCATTGTTTGTAAGCACCTGAAAACTTCAGTGCCATATCCTTTATCTGCATATAAAGAATATAACCGTATTAACACCGATGCATTAGAGGCTTCAATTATTTAATTTTAAATATAGAAAATAACTAAATATAAGAGCCTTTTTTCTACCACAAGGACAAATTATTCAGGACGAGTGAAATTGCAAGAAAAGATATTACAATTTATCTTTATAGCAATCTTTCTCGTCGATTTATACATAAGATAACTTCAGTTGAAAATTTTGATTAGTAAGCTATTTAGACGCAAGACCACAAGTAATCAGAAAGGAAAATAATTCTTTAACGACCAAACCAACTCGATAACAACTATATTATAATAATATAGAGGGAAGATTGAGGGATTAAATGATGTAACGTGGTTATACGTTTGAATCATTGCTTCGTAACGGAAATAATACAATAAAACATTTCATAACAACTCGAAATATGGAATTATATCACCCTTCCTTTTATCTAAAAGGAGTACCGTATATTGGGCCCAAACACCCCCTCCCCAAGTAACTCTCCTTGAACAGTTCATATAACATACTCCTTCTATTCTTTTGTAAATTAGGATTGTCGAATATTTAATAATATATTCTATGTCTAAGTCGATTTCGGTCACTGACTGACACAATTAGTACTCTCAAGTGGGGAGTGGGTACAGTTTAAAATTCTATTTTTATATCTCAACAATGTGTCAAGGCTTCATAAACACCTGAGTGGCATCTTGCTTTATTCACCTACTCATATTGCTTTGATACTTTCCTTTTATCCTGAATATGATATGATTGTCTAAAATATAATGCACTAGATGGAAAAGAGAAAAGTATAGACTGAGAACTAGTCATCTACTGGCTAGAAGAAGCAAATACAGATTGTCCATGATTAAAAAAATCTGTTTTTTATTGGAATTGGACCAGAGGAAACAAAAAGAAGGAGGAAAAGCCATAATTAAAGATATAAATAATTTAAAGATAAGCACATTAAATATTGGCAGACGATAGCAGAAATGTGTTAGCCAAATGGCACACAAGGAAGAACCGATGGAAACCATTTGTGCAAGTTCTGAAGTATAAGTTAAAAGTAAATTTGGATGAAACTGAATGGAGGCTAAGGTTTCAGTCTTCGGTCATTTTCAAAGAAAAACCTTTACAGCTGGATTGTGGAGAATGTGTTTGGGTTGAGGATGCAAGTGGATGACAAAATCTTTACATATATGCTACCATGAACTATGTTACACTAATGGAAAACATTTCCTTTGAAGAAAATTCAGTTGATTTCTAGCCAGTTTTTTCCCATGAAGTTTTTAGCTTAATTTAGAAATAGTTGGTTCAAAATATTAGGATAAGCATAGAAATTCGAGAGAAGTGCTTCACACACTATTCCGTTGATTAGAACAATATTGGATCGTCTTAAGAGAGTTGAGTCCAGCTTAAATTGCATTTACATCGACTTACAAAGAAGAATAAAGAGCGCTAAAATGAAGGTAACACACTCACATAAGCAGACATTAAGAAAGTGAATCGTGTCTATTGGTCTAAAAGTAAATGCTAAGGCATATATAAATAAATATATATATATATATATATA
>Ga0099823_1001280_pt1 | contig 20329 bp, 9 predicted proteins | sample CowpearedBW_FD_76831 | JGI IMG/M metagenome (GOLD analysis project Ga0099823, IMG submission 76831) | Root nodule microbial communities of legume samples collected from California, USA - Cow pea red BW | ecosystem: Host-associated > Plants > Roots > Nodule | place: USA: California | collected...
TATATATATATTATATTTTATCTTGTTTTGAAGCTTTGTTCTACTTTATATGAAGTTTGAATGCTGTGTATATGACAGATCCAGAGGACGAGGAAGAATACAAGAATGTGCGCAGAGCTGTGAAGGAATACCGGGTGGCAATGAATGAATATTATAAAGCAGTATGTTGCATTTTCTGTTTGGGTTATATTATTCCACATTTTATGATTCGGTTAGATAGTTACTTGGTAGATTAACCTGGTGCGGGGTTTTGGTGATGGACACTGTAAAAGACTGATGGGTCATTTGTTACATCAGGCAGTTGATGCATTTGCAAAAGGGGATCAAATCAAAGCAGAAAAATTGTTAGAACAGGTAAGGTTTTTGATAGAGTTGTGCCCAGCAATAAGTTGCTACATAAGGACATATGTAGAGTTCTTTGATGATTTCTAGATAATCGTTTCATTTACATGTAGTGCTGCGTCTTGCATTCAGCTGTTTTTTTTTAAAACTAACACTGATAATAAAGGGGGCTCTCTTTATTAGAGCTTGTGTGATTAGTTGGCATTATTTCAGAACTACATCTTTTAAATGAGAAAAGCTACTATATTTTGTTTATGTTTAAATATCGTGCTTCCAACTGTCTTATTTGTCTAAAATAATGGAAACCAGTTATAAGTTATTATCCTAGTTTCTCCAAAATTTGGTCATTCATTGATGCATGCTAGGTGATGGCAGGGGCAGTTTTTTCTGAGCAAGGCTCACGAAGCTGATGAAGAATCTAACAAAATCATTCTTGAAACCAAGTTAATCTCCTCTGCTCTTAAATTTTCATTGTTTCGTTCCTTTTTAATACTTCGTTAAGGTAGTCAGTATTGAAAATCTGTATGTTATGTAGTAGTACAATATTTATTTTATATTTGTTGGCAGCAATAATGAAGCAGAAGAAATGGTGCTTGACTTACGTGACCATGGTTCAAATGAGGCTGTAAGACTACTGAAGTGTCACCTTTCTTCCTTTTCTGGCATTCCATGTAAGCTACGACACCGTACTGCTGATGAGTATAATTTATGGATCCTTTTAAATTTTGCTTCCTTTTCTCTATGGTAATTTCAATATTTTTCCTTATTTACATCAGCATTCGAGTACCTCAAGGTTATGGTTGATGCAAATGATAAAGAAAACCCTAAAGGGTCTCGCAGAAGACTACGGGTATTAAAACTATTAGAGCAGGAATCTATACCATGGGTGGAAGGAGACACTACTGAAACAATACTGATCCGGTTGGCTAACATAGAGCGTAAGAGTTTGAGTTTTGTAAAAACATAGGATCACTTGTGACTCGCTACAGTGTGCAGTTAATTCATTGGTGATGAAACTTGGCATTAGGGTCGTCTTTTGTGGAGGTCTGTTGCCATAGTTTTCATCAGATTTTTGTAACATTGTTTGCACTACATGACAGTAGTAAGATTCCGTGGTACCTCCATATTATATTCCCTTTTTGATATATGAAAATCACATATATTCTAATCTTAAAATAAATATTCACTTCTAATATTTTTTTAATAAAGCATTGAAATGTGTCGTATTGAAATGATTTATAAATATAATAAGTTAACAAATTTAATAATATATTTTATAATAATTTATTTATTGTTTATATTAAAACAATGTTTCTCCACAATATATCTTATGCTTTCTATAAAAATTTATAATTCAGTGGTTGTATAATCATTTTACGTTGGTAATTGAAAATAATTTTGGGACCAGTAGAAAATTGGTGATCACCAACTTGTTAACAATTGCCAAAAAGAAATCAGTTCACAGTGTGTCAAATAAATTCTTAGATAAAGTACTTTTAATGAAAATCTCTTAATATAATCATCTCTTAGTTTCCGTTATCATTTTCATATTCTTGAGTTTTGAAGACCAGAAAATTTGAAGTAAAATTGTCGATCAAATTTTTAACAAAAGCCGAAAAGATGACCAATAGTAAGCAATCCTATTTGTTTCCAAGTTCTCCTATTTCATCAATTTCTTCTATTTAATTTACAACATTTAATCTCAATATAGCACTCGATTTGGTTGTATAAGAGATAAATGATTTATCATGCAAGAATCTTCCCGACAAATTGATTTTCTTAAGGATCAGACACAACCTTTAGCTATTAATAACAATTGTTGTAGATACAACTTTCTACTAAGAAATATAAGACTTCAAACATCATTGTGACTTGATCTGTCTGTCTCCATCAAATAATTAATATTCCTGCAACAATTAACCAATTGAAACTATAGTTAACCTTTTTGTTATAAATTATTAAATTATTTTTATCTAAAAATTTATTGACAAACGAATAAGAATGTATCAGGAAAATTAATATTTAATTTGAGTTGGAAATTATAAGAGTGTTAGTATCATTAAAGTATATAAACCATAATTATTCCAAAATTTAAAAAATGTAATGTAAAAATTTATCAAAACTTATAATAATTGAAAATTTTCAATTGTCTGAACTCTCTAATGAATATAGTAAATAGGAGAAGGTAGCCATCGGTATGTGGTATCATGTTAATGATGCTCTATGTTACGAAATATTTATCAATTCTTTATAATTATTTTTATTAGAAAATCTAATTGATCTTTCTGATCATAATCATCTTCATAATCAAGATTTTATTATTTTATAGAATTCAAAAACCACTACCTATAGGCTATATTCAAGAAATATTGACATAGTTTGAGTAATATAATGTGTCGATTTAGAAATTGTGCCGAAAGAAGTATAAAAAATATAATCAGAACCACTTAAAAAAATATATAAAAATGACTTTAGGTATAACTTTTTAAAAATGATGTTAGATATATTATGACGATTAGGTTTCCTTTAAAATATTATCACTTCTAATTTCGATGATAAAATTCATCGAGTTAAATAAATATAATATTATCATGTATTTGGTAACTTCTTTTTATACGGGCTTTAGGTTGTACAAATGGGCTTAACTTAAGCGGGTTAGAATTTTTGGTGGAATCTTGGTCTTTATGCCCTTAAAAAAACACATATGTATTGTGATTTATTTATTTTTTTTTGTTAACGTCTATTGTAGTTGAAAGAAATATTCTAGATTCTGTTTTGAAACTTAAACGGTAAGGAAGCAGTGACAGAAAATCCAAGATTTTATTCAGCGCAGTTAAGAAGCAACGCGTTTTGTCTCGCTTTCTGAACCTAAATTCGTGTCCATTCCCACACACCGTCCTTTTGTCTTCTATAAATTCATAACTTCCCTATTTCCTTCTCAATATTCACCAAAACCAAAACCAAAACCCCCAAAAGAATCTTCTAGATTTTCATCATGGCTGCCGAACCCCAACCCCAACAAATGGTATGTTCCGTCCATCTTTTCATCCTTATTTTTGTTCTATTTTCCCTGTGTGACTGATCTAATGCTTTCAATTCCATTGAACATCAGGGATCATATTATTCTACTTTACATCTGTTGATTATTCAGGGTTTGAATTTTGATTGAATTTCCTGAACGAGATGATTTCATTTTCCATGGATTGTTTATTTACTGTTTGAATTTTATGAGAGAACTATATTCGTAGTGTGTGGTGTTTATTTTGTTTAGGGTTTGGACTCGATTGAATTTTAAGAACGACAGAGTATTCTATTTTCCATGCATAGTTTATCTATAGTTTAACTTGATTGAAGTTTTAGGACGAGAGTATTATTTTAAATTTTGTTTGTATAGGGTTTGAATTTGATGAAATTTAAATGAGAGGATTCCATGTTCCATGTGGTTTATTTAGGGTTTTGATTTTGATTGAATCTTGCAGAATGAGATAAAAGAAGAGCAAGAACTCAAGTACCTTGAATTCGTGCAATTCGCAACTCTTCAGGCTCTCATGCGTTGCGCCATCCTCTACTCATACGCCAAGGAACGCGCCGGCCCTCTGAAGCCCGGCGTTAACACCGTGGAGGAGGCCGTTAAGACCGTGGTGGCTCCGGTGTACGACAGGTTCCACCTTGTCCCAGGCGAGCTCCTCAAATACGCCGATCGCAAGGTCGGCGAGTTGGACCGCCACGTTCCCTCCAACGTAAAGAAGGTCTCCTCACAGGCCCGTTCCGTCGTCTCCGATGTCCGCCGCGACGGTGTCTCCACCTTTGCCAAGACCGTTTATTCCAAGTACGAGCCCACGGCGGAGCAGTGCGCCGTGTCCGCGTGGCGGAAACTTAACCAGCTTCCGATCTTCCCTCAGGTGGCCAACGCCGTGTTGCCTAAGGCTGCTTACTGCACGGAGAAGTACAACGAGGTTATTGTTTCCTCTGCTGAGAAAGGTTATAGGGTTTCTGCTTATCTTCCTTTGGTGCCCACCGAAAAGATCGCCAAAGTCTTCAGTGGAAATTAATCTCGCTTTGTTTTGTTGTTGTTTTTCTTTTTTCCGAATTTTTTTCGTTTTTTTACATAGTTGTTGCTCTTGTTAGTATGTCTGTTGGATATTATTGGATAATGTGAATGATCTGCTATGTTTTTTAAATAATAAGGTGATGTAGAATAATCGTGACAGTTTTATTCTCAAAGGTGCATTTCCATTTTTGTTTGGTCTGAACATGTTTATACAGATTCAAGACTCGAGTTCTTTTAATTTGGTGATGAAAAATTTGAGAATGGACAACTCTATTATAAATATAAAATAAGAGTTTATAAAATGAAAAAAAAAAAAATCAAATTTGAGAATCTTGTAATGTATGTAAACAACAAAAGAAAGAGTAATCAACGTGTGTGGCACGTATCCCACTCCATATGGTAAAGGTCTGCAGAGTCTGCACGTATCCCACTCCAGAATTTTGAACTGTCACACTATTTCCAAGACATATTAAACCATTGTACAAGTGGTATGGTCGTGCACCTCTTTTGCATTTTTGTTCTGTTCTGATCTGGTTAAAATAACTTAAATGAGTAGATTTGTAATGACTAAATAATTTAGATTTAATTTTACTTCATTGAAAACACTTTAAAGAACTTCAAACAATTCACAATTTTTTTTTGAACTTAATTACAGATTTGGATAAAATATTTTTTTATTCTTAAACAAATACTTGCAGAAGCAATTCAATTTTTTTAAAACTCTCCAAAGCTAGTCACAACTAAGCATAAAACACATTCACTACCAGTGAATGAAAATCCTTTGCAACAATAAATTTAATTTATATCCCCATTATTAACGTTACATTCTTCAAATATCTACTCAAAGCCTTTAGTAACATGAATCCAATCTATTACAGAACAAGGAATGCACGTACATATATGGCCAAAAAATATCTCGTCTGCAACGTCATGTTGTGAAACATCAAATAATGCATAGAAGTCAATCCAAGCATTATACTGACATAGTTGTAAGTCAATGACATAGTTGTAAGTCAAACATTATGGTTGGATAGTTGCGCTAAATCCAAAATGAAGACGTAACTCATTTAACAGATACATTCAATGAGGACAACAAACTCAACTCTATCTTGACTAATTAATTATTAAAAAAAATAAAACCATTCCTCAAACCAAATAATTTACTTTGTAAATTATTCGATTTTAAAGAGAACGTTTAAATAATAAATAAATAAATAAACAAACTTTTTAAATTATGTCGTAAAGAACAGACAAAGATTTGAAAGTAACATTGATTTCGCAATTGGCATGTCCCGCAGTTTTTACAGCACCCTACTGGGAGTGCAACTCCTACTTGTTTAAGTGAACCTGCAAGCATTTGACTCCACCTCGTATTTCCATGAGCTTCTTTGAAATCTCGTGAAGAACCATTATCCTCCTCACTACTAAAAAAAATTTTTCAACTTCTCAATGCACGCGCAGATTTTCGTTTTGGGGACACACCTAAAGACTGAGAATCTTGAAGACTTGGATGACCATACAGAAAAGGTGGAAAAATGAGACCTTTCGATCAATGTTTTACACTTCAATTTCGCCCCTAACCGCATCGCTTTAGATACTATCCATCTGTCATCAAAACTGGTCAAGTCAATACCATGTTCGATAATACCTCGTGTGCGCAGCCGTTAAGTTTAGAAATCACCTAATGAAATGTCTAATTGAAATAATATTCACACATTCAAGAACTATTTTGTAGTTTAGTTAAATGGGGGAACTAAGGTGAAAGAGTTTACCACTCTCAAGGACTTGGTTGAACTCCAAGAATAAATCAATCGATCCTTGACTCAATCCTAGTAAAATGATCCCAGAATAAACCAACCATGAAGATTGAACTGCAGAAGAAATGAATAACTAAGTTTCAAAATTCATGCACTCCTGATGTTAATTATTTTCTTAGTTTCTTCGTTTTCAACGATGCCGTCTTTCTCCATGTTGTCCAGAAGCTCATCCACTTCTTTACCATCTCGCACATAAGTCTTGATTAGGGTATGATATACTTGTCTATTCACTGGGACGGCCTCTCTTAACAATCTGATGAAATCTTCTGCATCTTCAATACTGCCGTTATCAGCAATCCAACGCAACAATTCTGCAACCACCTTTGCATTCGGCTTCCATCCTTTATTTTCCACGTACATAGAGAGGGCAGTTTTAAAACATCTCAATGCCTTCTCCGTGTCACCTTTATGAAGATATCCACCTGCCACCATCGACCAACAGTTTGGGCTTGTGAACTTTTCCTTACTTTGTAACTCTAGGAGGATGGCCTCGGCTTTCTCATGCAAACCTTTTTGTGCATACCCAATGATTACAATACTAGGGATTCCAAAATCATAACAATTGCCGGAGGATTCCCATTCCGTAAGTATTTTCTCAGCTTCATCAAGCTCCCCAAGCTTTACCAGAGATTCTAACATGGTTGTGAAATCTCTGTTTATGCACCTCTTGCAAGCACTTTTCTCCAGATCCCATATTCTCATAACCTCATTCTTGAGTTCAAGTCGAGCATACATAGAGATAAGATGATTGTAACCCTCGCCATCTTTGTTACCTAGCCTCTCCTCAGATTTCTTTAGGGCAGAAACTGCCTCACGTCTAAACGCAGCTTTTATATAAAAATTGGCCACGATAGAGTAAGTGTTCCAGTCCATCACAATGTGTGGTTGAGTCTCCATCTCTTTCAACACTCTTTCCACTCCACCAAAATCAGACCTCACACCATAAGAATTTATACTGATCCTGTAGCTGAAGTTGTCAGGCATGACTTGGTTCTTTTTCATCTCACTTAGAACATCAGGAACCTTCTCATGCTGTCCAATCTTTGCATACATACACATAATGACATTGTAAGTTAGAGGAGACGAAGCAAACCCCAACTCCTTCATTTTCTGAAAATGAGAGAGGGCCTTGTCAATTTCACGCTGGCGAGCGTAGCAATTCAAGAGAGCACCGTAGGTCTGATGGGTTTTGTCTATATCCCTCAAGGCATCAAAATAGCTTTCTGCAGCAGAGAATCCTTGAACATTGCCAATCAAATCCAAATGCACCGCATGTTCCGTTGGAGAGAATATGCACGCACCATTCATGTACATCCACTCAGATACCTGCAGCCAGTCATTAACAACATAATTAACTTAAGGTGAAAAAACAACCAGCCTTTCCCAATCACAGTACATTCACAATAAATAAAAGCGAACCAAACTCTGCAATTTGCAAACCACACTTTAACAACTTTCCTACACGAGTTGCATATTTTTAATTTGGTCCACATACATGACAACTTCTCCCATACATGTATGTTCGGTCCGTAAGTGTAGCACCCAATAAAATTAAAATGTGCAATGTGGTTAGCAATCAACATACGATAGCAGTGATTTAACCGGTAAACGTTGTACTAATAGAAAGTAATTTAATAGACATTTACGCATAATAACGAAATTGAGAATATGTGTTTAGGAGACTAATGATTAAATTGACAAGTATTTTGTTTATGGAAATTTTCTTCACAATTTTGAAATTAGACAACATATTCAAGAGCACAATTATCCTGATGATGAGATTTTTCAATCTAATCTTAGTTCGTGTACTTTAAGAGAAGCATGAATGAAATTAAAACAAACCTGGAGAGCTTGGGAGAACCTACTGCGTTTGCGAAGGTCACGAATGATGCGTTGAAGTTCTGCGACTCGGACCTTGTTCCCCTTGTACACCCAATCGTCGAGCACCGGAACCACACTGGTGTTGGGATTTCCGAGGGGACTGATTTTCGAGTACAGGCTCGGTTTATTCGTCCTGCTAGTGTAGTATGACCTGCTCGCGGCTGCGATTCTGCGAAGAATCATCTCTTCAATGCCTTCTCTAGGGTTTATTTCTTTCTTTCTCTTCTGTCCACTGTAACGACGGTGAATCAATGGAAACGACACAAACACAGCGATCGCCTCTGCCGCAGACGAAGGCCAAGGACCCAAGGTTTATTAATGGGCTTCTACCTTGGGCCAACCATCTTTAACAGAAGTTTCTTCTGCACCCCCAATAAATGTCTTCCTCACCCATTAAGTATGTGAATTTCCGGATTCTTTCCGAAACACTTAGACCAATTTCAAAATTATCTTTCCGAAAAACACTTATTAATATTATTACAGATTTTATTTTCGTAAATCATATATTATCAATCAATTAAACAGTTTATTTCATTTCTCGTTTATTTATCCTTTTTCAATTTCTTTTATTTTAGTCTTTTTTATTTATTTTTCCAGAGCCAAACAATATATAAAGATTAAAATGTAAAATTTTAATTTTAGATTAACATTTTCAAAAAAGAAAACTCATTCATAAATTTTGAATAAAGTAACTCAAACAAAAATTTATATTTAAAGTTAATTTAATATAAAATGACATGGATGAGGTAAAGAAAGAAATAATTCATATTTAAACTATTCATTATTTTTCATTAATCCTTTTTATAAGATATGTCAGATTTTCCATAACATGTAAAAACATAAATTTTATTATTGTCAAAATCAAAAGTCATTAACGCAAGTAATTTTGCACTTAGCTCTCCCTTTGATTTCTTATGTGGATGTAGCATCATGGTTGAAGGTGTAATTTTCTTTTGTATTAAATCTCATTAATATTTTCTTCTTCTTATCAAATAGTTTTATGATTATATTTGTGTTTCTTTTTTTTTCTTTTTCCGTTTCATGTCTCTTTTCTAGTTCTAAGATAGATTTATGAGTAATCAAATATTTTTGCACGGTATGGATTGATGAAATTCATGGCCTACATGCATGGAAGTGGCATTCGAATAATTATTTCTTGTGCCCACAAGGGTTTCTATTTTAAAACTTAAAGTTCATATTTTTAAAGACTAAAGTTATAATTGTTGCTAATCTAAGGACTTTAAAAATATTATCTGATAAACTACACAGACATTATGATCATGGTGGATAACTTTAGTTAAAATTCAAAGAAAGCAGTGTTTGATTGTATCATTCACAAATTTAAAAATGCATAGAAAAACACCTGAGAAAGAAAAAAAAAAAAAAAAAAAAAGAGTATGCTATGTATAACCCTAAATACCTAGGAGAAAAGAACAAAAATAAGAACTTATAACATGAATTATTTGTCAATGAGTATTACAAAAATTTGTTTGAAATATTTTATACCACCCACTTTTTCAAAATTAGCTTTTGGAAAGTACCTTTTTCAGGTAAGACCTTAATTATCCTTTATCAACTACTTTTTTGTATATGTATATAGCTGCATGTAAATTATTATAAAACAACAATTATAAAAGGTAGCTGTTAGAGGGCAAAGAAAACATAAACAATAATAACATATTTGCAGAATTAGAAACTGAATTATCTTCTAAGACAAACATAATCTCTTGATACTGATGAATTTATAATAGTAAAATACAAAATTTTCCCTTCATTCCTTTTTTGTATGACAACTCCACATGAAGCTCAAATAGAATGAACCCGTATTCCAGAAGATCATAATGGAGCCACATTTTTTCCTCTTTCTAAGATCTTGTAGCATACCAAATAGGGTAGAAAAGTTACAGAAAAAAGATGAACCAATGCCTTCCATTTTACGCCAAATCCATATTCAAACACATTCCTTAATTTTGAAGTCCCCACTTTCTCTCATCACACAACAAACAGGAACATTGAATATAATTTCAGATTTCAGAACAGACATTTGTGTATGTGTAGGCCCTGCACTACCACCTCAAAAGCAACGCTGATTAGAACAGTATCCATGGAATACCTCTTTATGTTAACCTTCAATATCAGCCAAATCAATCACCATTCCAACACATCCAATGCTAAATTTAAACATAAAACACAATATTTTATAAAATCATGAAACACATTAAGCTAGCCATCCATATTTGGTTTTATCAAGTACTATATTCACTTAAATTTCAAGGTCATTTAGTGTTCTGCACAAATTTCACTTGTATCAGTAAGTAACCTTGAGGTTTTGGTTGTTGTTGTCAGTGCAGAGTTTTCATTGCTTATGTCTGTCAATAATTAATTTAGAGTCTCTCGTTCTCCCAATTATGTTTCTTTCATTTGTGAAGCTTAAAATTTGAAATTTGGTTTTAAAAAATCAAGCTTCACACCACTCGAATCAACAACTTACTGATACTCACTCACCCAAATGGTTGAAATATGTGTGAATGTTATTGATTTATTATCAAACAATGGCATTTCAATATTTGTTTCATGTGAAAAAATTAAACATGTAGAGATTATGTCTCAAGAGGTTAAAAAACTAATACTGTTTGCATCACAACATTAAAATACACAAACCTTACAATACCTATGAAGCAGACCTAGCTGTTGTATGTTGAAGAAAATCTGGCTGAGTTATTTAGCAGTAAAAGGATGTTGAATTCAATAATCTGCCAATGAATACTAATTTATTTCTGTCGGTTTTGCCGTAAACTCTAGAGCAAGGACAATTACAAACCTCTGGAGCAAGCTTTTTGATGAGGATTAATAATGTCAGAAATAAATGACATTTGAAAACTGGGCACCAATGGCCACACAGTAGTAATCTGCTTCACTGTATACAGAAATAAAAGAATGCTATATATTAAGAAAGAAATGAGAATTATCAGTAACCATACCTATCAATGTCATGACGAATAATGACACTCAGTGATGGCTTACACGGATCTTTGTCAAAAAAAAATAGAAGCCTTCTTGGGATTTGTACGATACAGCAAACCAGCAAGGAAAATACAAAATTATTGAGGGCACTGCATCTCTGTAATTGCAAATGAACAAAACATGAAATAAAAAATGTTCTAAAAGTTCAAAACATATGTGTAGTTCAGACATGTGATCTCCTAGTTGTCCTTACAAATAATCTCTTGCAGTTAAATTTATAATAATAATTCCTCGGAGTTTCTAGTTTGTTGATTGTTTTAAAAATTTTGAGGACTGTAGAGGCAAAAATTGATCGCTGACAGAATGAATGCATCCAACAAAGTCATAAAGTGAGAGTTATGACCTAGGAAATAAAAGTGCAGTGAGGCCATAATGGAGTAACATTTTTCTCTCTAGGAATTTCCTGATAAACAGAAAAAGGAAGAAGAAAAAGAAGATGAAGCAATTCCCCAATGTTCACGCAAACCCCACATGAAAACTCCCTGCTTCTCTCTCTTTCTCCCATTGCACAACATATGGGGGCTGTGGTATCTAAATTTCAGATTTTAGAAACATAACCGAAGACAAAGAGGGAGCAAAAAGCAGGTGTAGGTCCTGCAACACAGCTCAAAAGCAATGCTGATTAGAAGAGTATCCATCATCTCCCAACTCTTTCTCTCTCTTTGCTACCTCTTTACATTAACCTTAACATTTTCATTCCTGTCTCCTTCTTCAGTCTCCATGGCTCCACCACTTTGTCTTTTGACCAAACTCCCTTTTCTCTGCCCAATTCCATCCCAATATTGCTGCTGTTCACACTTCAGACTTTGCCTCACCTTTGCTTCGTAATGGTAGACCTCACACACAGAACATGCCCATGTGTGCTCGTCTCATGCACGTATATATGCCTTTAAAACTTCTTCAAACATATTCACCTTCTTAAGGATTTAACTTCAACCTTACTAATTACTTCGCCCTCTTTCTATTTCTCTAGCTACCATGTTTCCTTAAAATAATTTGTCTATATATACTCCTTTGCCAACCTTTCCAACTGTCTCCTCTAGCAGCTACTTGTTCTTTGCCTCTCCTCTCTGCCTGACAACAAAAAATTGAAATATTGGCTTTTTCTGCAATTGGAAGTCTCGTATTGTTCATCAAAAATGTTGAGAAAAAGTAAGAGGGTAAGCTTCAGTCCTGATGTCAATGAGAAACCAACCATGTTTCTCAAACATAGCGTATTAGGAAACAGGAAGAGGGTCATTGGAAGTTGGAGTTTCTCAAGGATGTCCAAAGACCCTTTACTGTCACCAGTGAGATTTCTACTACGGCTTGGAGAAAAGGTAGCAAATTCCATTAGAGTTGTTTCTATGAGAAGGAGATCCTCCAGAAAGGTTTCTTCATCCACTTTGGTAAGGTCACGTTCACTATCCGACCCTAACGACTCATCATATCGTGCTAAGGCTGTAGAAGATTGCATTGAGTTTTTACATTCTTCCTCGTCTAGGGAGAGACCAAGTTGAGTCTCTCCATGCAAATCACGGTTTGGAAAGTCTTCTCGAGGTTGCTGCATGCAAGAGATGTATCATGTATGTATATTAAAAAGGATATGCTTTCTTGATTTCACGTGTCATGTTCATTTGTTCAAAATTAGAGGTCAATCCTTTTGTTGTCTCTTTAGCAGCGGAGTTTGAGTGAAGACATTTGAATAAAACATCGGTTCAAATCAAAGTTTGAATTGCAGACTGTAGAAGTCTTTTCTGTTCACTGGAATACATTAACGTGTTGTTCAGTTTTCATTTATTTCTTGACCATTATAATGAAAACCTTTTCTTAACCATGATATTGGATATTTCCCTCTCTCAGAATAGTTCATTCCCAACATGGTTTAACCGAATCTGAATATGGCAGCGGTCAGTTCTTTTTTGTCCATACTCAAATAAATTATTGGTTGTTCCCAAAATTGAACAAGCTTCTCGATTTTAACTTGGTCTTGCTCCGAACATTCAAATTTGATTTATGCATCATTCAATTTTTTGCATTGTGTTTTTCAATATCTAATAAAAGGATGGTTTTGATGGAAATAGAAAAAGGACCCAGTAAAGAAAAAAAGACGACTTAAAGACCGACTTAAATTGACTGTTAAAGTTTTTCCTGACACAACTAACTGTTAAAGTTAAACTTAAAATTATCGATAATAAAATATTTTTAATACATCTGCCGAAACGTTTATCTTTCCATGTATTTAATAGACGTTTTGTATTTAATTGAAATAATCATATCAATAATTATTTTGGAGATATACTTACTTTATGGCATTATCTTATCTTGCACCCCTCTCTTATTTGCATGAGAAATTTTGTATAAATAACACTTTATTAATTAATTACGCCAGACCCCACATCCCAAAGACCGGAGCTTCTTCCACTTTCTAGGCTTCTGTTGTATAACACACTTGGAAAGGAAAGCAATTGTAACCATACGCTGAAAAAATCTGTGAATATCCCAATCTATCAACTTTCAACAATGCTTTGACCAGAGCACTACAAAATCACCCCACACTGTCCAAGGAATCCATCCACATTCTATTCATTGCAAGTCATGCTAATCATTGTTCTTAAGCATGAAAATGAGCTTAGATCAACAGTTTACAAATGACGAGTAGCGGCAACATTTAATATCAGCCATTGGATAGATTAAAAATGTAATGAGTACACCACGAGCACGCAAAGTTCGATTACTCCCCTGCACTAGCAGGGTCAAGTGCGATGTGCAATCCCCTTTGGAAAAGATCACAAAAGAATTGACCAAACAAGTGCTTGCTACCGACATCTTGTTTATCTTGTCTCGTTGCCTTGTTTTTTGTTGAAACTTGCTGATTTAAAGTAACAACATGGTCAACATCAGCCAGTGAACAGTTTACATGTTTAGATGATTACTTTAGAATAATCTGTATTCGTTTCAAAAATTGTTACAACAAGAGACTAGTCAGGCATGCAATGATGTACAAGAGAAAAGAAAGTGTTAAAGTTCACACGTACGTTAATAATTTAGAATCGAAAAACACAGTTCCAAATGACATTATGAATAAACAGTGTATAGCACGATCAAGAATCCAATGAGAGGTTTTCAGGATCTCGAACTCCTTGATTGGAGGCCTTTTTTAGCTCCAGAGCTCTCTTGTAAGGTGGAGCAATTGGGGGTTGTACAGGATCCAAGCTCTGATATGTCCCCCCATCAACTTTAGGTAGTGGATATGAACGATCAGAATCATACCCACTGAGGTCACCACAAGCTAGAAATGGGATATACACCTTATTAGGGCCTTCCAACCATCCACTACAACAATCTGAAAAACCACATGCATTAGTTACTCGAGACCAAAGCCATGAAAAATAAGTCTCCTGGTGATAAAATGAAAACAACAAAAGATATTTCTTAGAGTCATTATTATTTTATTATAGAGTATTCAGGATTGACTTTATGAGGCTGAATTTTATAATCTATAATTACATACAAGATTTACTATAAGGACGAACATGTACCTGTATCATCTACCCCCGAGGGACTTCCAACCTTCTCAAGAAGACGATGCAGATCTTTTGGATTGAATCCTTCAGGAGGAGAATAGTTTTCACAGACTGCAAATGCCTCTGAGAGAGTGAAAAACCTAGAGTTAGCTCAAATACTAGTCAAATAATGTTGAGTTATATATTCTTTCATATGTTTTAGTTATATATGGGTTATGATTATAATCATCAAGAGATTGTGGTTCCATAAGGTTATATGACATGAGTCTTACACATATAAGACCTTTGACACCACTTTAACCTCAAAAGACAATGGTGTTATGGGTCTTTATTCTTATATAGTGTTTAACTTTGTCTTTTCTATCCAATGTGGAACTTTGACTCTCACTTGGACTACTCCCTACAAATAGAATTACCCACTTCCAAACATTTTTAACCATACCTTTGTCAATGCTAGTGTGATAAAAACTAGCTTAGACACTTGCAACTGCAAGGTGTTACAGCTAAATTAAACAAGTAGTATTTTTGAAGTTAAATCCGAAAGAGGCAACAGCTATATTAAACAAGTAGTATTTCGAAGTTCATAACTTCATAGACATTTGTTACAAGATAGAAAAGCTTCTGTTAAATCTAATTAATGTGACGACTGTCAATTCCTTTGTAATGTCATGACTGCAAATTCCTAAACACGGTAATTCTCATAATAAAAAAGAAGCTATAAAGAGGGGAAAAAGTATGCATACCAAAAAGTAACAAGCATTGAGAAACTAAAAATCCTTACCAATGCTTGAATTGCGGCTGCTTTTTGGTTTTGCAAATGTCACTACAGGAAAGAATAACTTTAGCTGCAAAGCAGAGACGAGACGACACAGGTTGTTATGATGATTCTAGGGTTATAGAAAAATAAAATTCAGAAGAACTATGTAACAAAACAAGACCAGGTAATTTTGAGAGACAATGATAAAACTTTGCGACTTTCCAATTATTTCGTTATGAATATTTGGCAGAAAGTGGAACTGTGAAACAATTTCATAACTCAACTAAAATTTTAGATTGGGTAATGAGTAGGATCAAATTCCAGCCAGACAAAAGGCATACTCCGTGGTAGAATCGGTTCACAAAATTTATCTTATGTAAATGCAATTATTTTGTTTATCAGGGAAGTAACTTAATGGTGTTTCTTTTCTTTTAAAGTACAATCATTTTGTAGAATTTTGGTGTAACTCTTCGAAAAGAATTGTTATTCCTTCTCACACAAAAGAATACATATTATATGATGTGATCTAACTGCCAAAGTCAGAAATATGTGCTATTTGAATTACTTATATTGCTTTCAAAGGTTTGCAACCCCCATTCATTCTTTAATCATATCACTTCTCTATAGTTGCCAAAAGCTAACTGAAAGTTGGATGACTGCAACACATGAACGTAAAACATACTTGCAGTAATGTCAACTATGCACAAGCACACAAGTCTTCAATTTCTAAAATCTCATGATACGGTGAAACTTCAAATACCTGACAATACAGAAGGCTCGTGTCCTTTCCTCTAAATATCTTTGCAATAAACTTTCCTCCTTCCTTAAGTACATGAGTAACAATTGTCAACCCCTGCAAGGATACCAATAAGCATCAATCTGTAACAAAAACCTAATAAGAGAGGCAAATAAAACCATGCAACTCTTTGCGAATCAAGGATTATACAATTTAATATAGATCATATCCTGTGTATGTTGCTTACTAGACATGAGAGTAGATGGACTGAAAATAGATATCAAGAATCAATTAATCCTTGTTTCACAACAGGGCAAAAAGAAATAGATGGAGTAATCACTGATTTTATATATCCTTCAAATTTATTTTCTCATCGCCAGTTTGCAGTAGAGATAATGTGAACATGTACTATCCAGATGGAAAAACAATAAAAGGCGCAAACAATTAGAAGGGGACAAAGATTAAATACTTACTGCAAGTATGAGTTGGGACTGTACGAACTCATCCATGTCATGAAGCCCAGTAACTGCAAAAGCCAAAGCTTGATTTCTTAAACTACAAATAAATTAAGAGATTTTGTACGCATGTATTACAATTGACATAGAATAACAAACGAGAGACAAAACAATGCTGGTTTGGTTGGGTCCTCGATTGAGGCTAAAAACAAAAATGTAACACTGTATGTAGCATTTCATAAAATTAGTTCTCATGTCAAATCGCACTACTTCAAACATAAATATTGTGTAGGAAGAAATTAATCAGTTAAATTGAGCATTTTTTTTACCATCAGGAGCACCATCACACACAACCAGGTCAGCCTTGCAGCCATCGAAATGTCTAATGACCTGAATAAATCAAGAGAAGGAAGAGGGGCTCACAAACTTAATTCCAGTGGTCATTCAAGTAATTTAATTGATGGGAAAAAAATAGCCTCCAATGAACCAGTTCTTTATAATTCTTTCAAGTTTCAACAAATTGTAGACTCCAGCAGAAACGATTTGTTATGAGCATCATGAGACATACTTGTGCATTTTGAATCCATACATACAAACTAAGTTGATTTTGTAAAGCTGGAAACTAAATCTCCTTAATATCCACTATGCACTCCTACCATTCTCTCTAAAACATGCAACATATGCAGACCACAATGTAACTAGCTAAAAGAATAAAAAGAAAGCAAATGTTATTTTTGTTGGTAATGTAGTATGTTTTCTTATTTCTGTTGATAATGTTTTATTGAGTATATTGGGTTTATTCTGATTTTAGGGAAATATATGCCCAAGCAATGACAATGGATACATAGGCTTTACAGACAACAATAATGTCTAGCTGTTATTTTACACGAGTGGAAAATATGATTTATAGCGTGGTTAAGCACTTTAAACAAAAAATGTAGTGCTTTTCTTTTCTTCTCTTCCATTTCCTTGCTTTTCTCATTGTATGATTCTGGTTTATGGTTTGGACTGGTGTTCCTTTAACAGAAAACAACATATATAGTTGTAATTCAAATGATGGAGAAACAAATATAACAAATGGAACTCGTAATACATATGTTTCATTTACGTAAAATATTTAAAAGGAAACTATGAAATGTCTCGATGAAATTTGAGGAGGCAATAAACTGAAAGAGACAGGTATATTTTCTATCTCAGCCAAGATATGTAGCTTACTCAACATGTATCCAAAATATTATAAAATTATCCATGAAAAAATTATGGTAATACTGCTATATTTACCACTTCAGCTGTTCGAGCATTAGTTATATCACCCTGCACCTGAATGACACCTTCAATTGGAGCCATTGGTTGCAAATCAATAGCAACAATAAGAGGAAGATTTTCACCCCTGCATACATGATGCAACAAGAAATTGATGATGTTGATAGAGACAGAGCCATAATATAAGTGATTAAATAGGAGACACTCTTCTGTAAAAGAAATAATTTATTTAAGCACAGAAGAATTGAGTTTGGAGGATAGAGAAGAAAAAAAGAAGAAATCACTGAAGGAGAGCTACTCAATCCATCAGCATGTCTGTAAGTCCCTTGAAAATCCAAAGGTTTAAACCATCAAGAAGCCAAATGCCTAATTTATCCCATGTCAGCATTTGATCCAATAAAAGCTACATAGAAGATGAGTTATACTCCAACCAAGTGCCCCAAACTGTAGCATACATTGTTACCACAGCTTTAGCTTCTTTACATCAACTAAAACAATTTAAGCTTCCAAAAATATATGATAAGAAAACCAAGGGGTGCACACTATATTCACCAAAAATGTCAAAATATGAGTTCATAAAGAAATAGAATTAAAACAATGCAAGAACAGATGATTTACTAATTTCTTTCCTTTGTCTCGATGAAAGTCTTATTTTATAATAACAATAAAAATACAGTTATCAGTTGTACGTAATGACTAACAAAAATGTAAACATTGAGTTTGATAGAGCTTAATTTCAATTCCAAGTCTTGGCATGAATCTGCAGGTGAGAAACAATGAAGAAAAGCTACTGCCCTGATATATGTTATGTGAGAGCAAACACTGTAGAATTTTCAAAGAAAGCCAACTTACTTTGAATCAGGCGCAAGCTTGGCTGGGAGATACAATTTACGACTCAAAACCTGCATATAAGAACTTAAGTATTGTGATGGCTATAAAAAAAGACATGCGAATGCATGAACTAGACTGCTTTCCCCCTGTGAATACATGCTTGTTTGTTAAGAGTTTGTATGACATGGCAATTACAATTTCATCACAAGTACCTGACTCCAGCTACCCGGGGCAGCACATAAATCTACAACACGCTTCACTCCTGCAGAAAATAAAAAATTAATCTCGAAACAGTGTCTCAGCGGAAAAAATATTCCACAAACCCAAAAGGTCAAATATAGGCTTTTGTGGAGAAAGACAGACACCCCACCTTCAAAAATGTTGAATTCCTCATCTATCTGAAGGAGTTTAAAGGCACTTCGAGCACGCCAACCTTCCTCTTTTGCTTTCCGATAATAGATATCCTGAAAACCAATTTAGCTAAGCATGAATGCACCCTAAAAAAGAACACTCTGTAGGATAAAAATCAAACACACACCCTCTTATCCCTTGAAGCTCTCCCCATTTTCTATCGTTCACTTGCCCTGCCTCAAATTACGCAAAACAAGTCCCTGACACCAACAATTGCCAAAACAAATTAGAACAATGCACCTGAAATTAATACAAGAAGTTTACTGACACCAACAATTGTCAAAACAAATTAGAACAATGCACCTGAAGTAAAAACATATTTATAAAGAATAAAATAAGTATATTTCCATCCTTTTAGCCATTTCATCAAACACCTGGTGCACATACAGAAAATCCTCCTTTCGCATTTACATTACGTAGCTTAAAAGCCTCTAAATTTTAATTCCCAGAAAATTACAACTTACATGGACTCAGAATTTTACAAAACTCTACCAAGCCCCAGAATTTTACAATCCTAATATTGAAAAGAAAACCATGCACCTTTTAACTTGAACAATCCAACGTATGCGATAATGTGCTTGTGCTCTTGGAGAGAAAAATGGTGAGTGGAAGAAACGCGTTGGTTGCAGTGGAAAGGGCTGTGTGGTAGTGTGAGCGCGGTAAAGGAAGCTTGGAAAATGGAGGTAATGAATCTGCTTCCCCTGTGCTTTGTGAATGGACCGGGAGTACCGAGGTGTAGTGTTTATTGTATGGAGAGTAAATAGAGGGGTTCAAATAATAAAAGAAAAAATATGTGTGTGAAAATGTGAAAAAACATTGGGCTGTTACACCTAAAAAACACCCTGCAATAACACTTGTCTAATTTTTTTTTTTTCATCTTCTAATTAAAGAATTTTATTCTCTAATAAATGAAAAATATTTTTCATTTAATGAAATAGGTAATTAAACAATTTTTTTATGCGGAAAATACAGCTATATAACTTCTGCGTACCGGAATAATTACTATTTAAGTTTTTCATTTTGATTATAAGAGTTTGATAGAAACTTAGTCGAAACTTATAAAATTTTAAAAATTATATAATTAAAATATAAAATATGTAATTATAGTATTAAATATTATAAATGTTAAAAATTTGTAAGAATTATGAAACTATAAGATATATGATAAATAAAATAGATATATTATATGAAAAATTTATTATTTTATTTTATTTATATTATATATATAACAAAATGTAACAGACTATAAAATATA
>Ga0099823_1001282_pt1 | contig 20309 bp, 7 predicted proteins | sample CowpearedBW_FD_76831 | JGI IMG/M metagenome (GOLD analysis project Ga0099823, IMG submission 76831) | Root nodule microbial communities of legume samples collected from California, USA - Cow pea red BW | ecosystem: Host-associated > Plants > Roots > Nodule | place: USA: California | collected...
AACGGTAGGGACCAAATTGAACCTTTTAAAGAATTAGAGGACCAAAGTGAACCTAAAAATAATAAGGGGACCAAAATGAACTAACCCAACAAATTAGGGGACCAAAATGATAATTAAGCCTTTTTTTAATGCAAAATATGAAACTTAAGTGTTAAGACAAAATGTTTGTCGTCATCGTATCATAGGACAAAACTATTTCCATTAATACCAAATTAAAAAGAAACTTTTTTGGATGCTGGTAATGAAAAGATGTCACTTAAAGTATGTATGAGGTATGTGGGGAGTCCTGCTGGATTAACTTGCGAGTTATTCTTATTATTTTGAACGTCAGTTGCAGTAATTCAATGTAAAATATAAAAATGGAAAATATAAAACTTGAGAGTCAAGAGAAAAGGTTCATTGTCATCATATGATAGCACAATAATATTTTCAGGACTACTAAATGTTAATTGGATGGGATGATGGAAAATGTCTCATAACTAATGAATGAGGTATGCAGGGACCAATGATGGATAAAGAGGGGAGTTAGATGGACATTTTGATCTTGAATTATGAGCAACAAAAATAAACTATTTCCATGATTGACTAAATTGAATAGCAGTTTATTTGAATGGTGAACATTACAAATTGTCCCATAAGTAATGTAAATGGTATATGGGGAGTCGTGCTGGATTAACTATGAAGTTATTATAATTGTTTTGATTATCAGTTGCACTAACTCAATAGAAAATATGAAACTTAAATGTTAATACAATACGTTGGTTATCATGCATCCATAACACAAAATTAATTTCATCACCATCAAATTGTAAAGTATCTTATTTGGATGGTGGTAATGAAAAAAAATGTCCCATAAGGTATGTATAAAGTATTTGAGGGAGTCGTATTGAATTAAATTGAAATTTATTCTCATATTTTGAACATCAGTTACAATAATTCTATGAAAAATATCAAACTTAAATATTAACACAATATGTTCAATATAATGAAATCATAACTATTTACATCAGTACTAAATTGAAAAACAACTTATTTGGATTCATGTGATGAAAAAAAGTTTCATTATGAATGAGGTATATGAGGAGTACCAATAGATTAAGTGGAAACGTGTATCGGTTATGAAAGAAAGAAAAACTTTAATGTTAGTGACATGAAATTTCCTAAATAAGCTCCATGACCACATAGAATATGCTTGACATCGCACATCAAAGTGAATGCTTAGTCAAAAAATGCTGCGATAACAAAGGAGTCAATTATCTCCCGAAATGTCGGCTTCTGCGAAACTTAATTGTCCAAGGACACTGTCCCCATGGAATGAAGTGGTGCTGCTGCATATATTGACTTTGTTACAACAAACCAAAACATTTGTACTTTGTCTATGATGCTTGACTCCATTATAAAAGCTTCAACCTCATAACTTTTCATTCATTTTTATACTCTCTTCTCTGTCTTTAATTTCTGGCTTCTTTGAGCTTCTCCTCAAAACCAACACATTAGTTTCAATTCAATGCCTGATCTTGTGAGGCCAAGACCCATTTCTTTGGGTCGTGCTTTCAGAGGTCGTGAAGCAATCACCTTGAATATCCTGTATGTACAAGTACGTAGCATAGCAATAGAAACCAATCCTCTGCATGTCCTTGTTGCTTTCACTTTCTTTGCACTTCTCGGTTTTATCCAAATCAGATATCCCCAAAATCCCACCCCATTTCAGCTTCATCCAAAGACCACCATGCTCTCCATTGCTACCTTTCTTCTTTATTGCCTGGGCTTCTTGGGCACCCTCATGTTTGGTATTAGGGTTCATCACTTTGACACCCTCATGCACGTCTTTGGTTCACTCTCTTTGATTTCCTTGTTCTTGCTCTTGTTACCCGAAACTTGGGATTCGTTAGGTTTCGTTGTATACAAATTGTGGTTCATCACTCTCTTGCTCTTCATCGTCATCAAAACCCGGTTAAGGGAAATATTGTTGCAGCGTCAACAGATAAGAAGGGTCGTTCGTCCACTGTTGCCAACCACTTCATGGGATTTCAATTACAATGGTGATATATATTGAGATTCCCATAACTCTTTCAGAATATCCTGTGATGTGATATAAATATATCTTTCTATATCTATATTTATAAATCTATCTGTCTATCTATATATATATATATATATATATTTATATTTATTGTAAGAATGTTTTTCCTTTCGTTTAATTGAAATATTCATATTATAGAAGATTATTATTATAATAAAATTATCAAATATCATTTCAGTGATCTTTCTTCTCTCGGTTAACTGCTTCACCCATATATATGTACATCTCAATGATCTATTTGTTCTTTTTAAAGCTGATTCAGTGTCTTGTTGTACTATTTTGATTTCTTAGTGCATGTCTTTGTTGAGTGTTTTGTTGAAAATACATATTGGAAATGGCCGTCCTTTAAAGTTTTTTTTTGTTTTTTTTTGTTAAATATACTTTAGTCTATGAATTTTGATGTCATTTTGAAATTAATTTTTATATGATATATTTTGGTCTTTCAACTTTAAAAATTAATAGATATAGTTATTTTAATTTAATTACATCAATTGTTTTATATATTAATCATATCTTTTAACTGATATTGAAACGAGAATGTGTTAAACGGAGTAAACAACTCAAATATTAACATGAATTACATTTAACAGGTAAAAAAAATTTAATGTAATTGTGTTAAAAGAATCATATCAATTTTTTTTTTGAAATTTAAAAGTTAAAATATATTAAAATTTTGAAAAAAATAACTAATTCTAATTTCACATTAAAATTTAAAATATATCTCACATTTTTTATGTGAAAAATAGATGTCCTCTAAAGTCATGTAACATTTCCATTAATGAGTCTCATGTGAAGGACATAGGAAATTTGATATTGGTTATATCATTTTTTAAAAGTATTTTATGTTGTTGATCTGTTTTATTTTCTGAAATAAAAGTGAAATCAGTTTGCCCTTAAAGAGTCAATTTAGTAATAATGTTGTCAGCTTTTTATTTCATTGAAATATTACATTTAGATTACTAGATATCAGGAAAATTCTTAGAGATATAAGAAAGATTCTTAGAGGAGACATGCCACAAACCGCAGTCCAATGTTAAATTGACCTAAAACAACAACACAAATAAAGACTTAAAAGTCATTTTTACTTCAAAATTATTTAAGAAAACACAAAAAGTCAACATTGGTTGCTTCCACTTTTACATGTTGAGGATGGTTCACGTATGTGACATTCCCAGTTAATATTTGTGTTAACTAAAAAAGGATTAGACTCATGAGATACACTACGAAAGTTACATACACTAATTTGACATTATTTATGTGAATTTTAATTAACAATTATGCTAATTTAGCCAAAAAACCGGTTTAACCAAAATGTTTTGATCCTGAAAAAATATTTAAGGATGCCAAATGTCTCTATCATCTTCACTCACTCCTTTAGAGTAGTATGATACACTCACTCCTGAAAAAATAATTATGACTGTTGTGTGATACATGATTTGGAAACACTTTGAGAAAATTGATTTTATTTGATGTGGGAAAATCAATTTTGATTGATGGAGAAATTAGAAAGAGTTATTTCTTTTTTATGTGAATTTTGTATCTACAATCAATTTTAGAAATTGATTTTGAGTACTTGCAAACAATTTTATTGACCATGAATTGATTTTAGAAATTGATTTTGAGTGTTTCTACAAACGTGCACACACATGTCTAATTGAGACCCTTAACACAAAATTTGAGTTATGTAACCAAACCAATTACTTCAATTTATTTAATCAATTAGATTTGGTCACATTGACAAATATATTAATAATTCATTATTCCTGTTATCAGTGATGATTATAGATATTTCACATGGCTTTTTAATTGTTATATAGTATTACAATTGATTTCAAAAATGAATTTAACCATAAGTATAACCAAACGTGTTATCACTGCTAGAATTTTCATATTATATAAAATTTGTAAGAAAAGACTTTTTTTTATTGTTTAAAAAAAAATTAATTGGTAAATAATTCTTTCGTAGATAATTATTATTTTATAAAATTATAAAATTCGTAAATATTTCCTATAATTTTTTTAAAATGAATATTTTATACAAAATATTTTATAAAAAATTAGTGACAATTTCTTAAATTTTTTATAATAAAATTTGTAAATATTTTTATAAAAAAAAATTAAAACATGGTAGAAAATATTAGTTTTTTTATAGGATGCAGTAAAAAAAACTCATAAATACCGTATGAAGGTGTATTTAAAAAAAGTATATTGTATTTCTTTTTTAACGTCATGGTTGCTTCACTAACTTATACATTACCATTATAGATAGTAAACACGTGCTAAAACTTTTCTAAGGACAAAAAAGTCAATAATATTTTAAAAAATAAAATTTGAAACATATATCAACATAAAAGAATTTTAGAAACCTAATAAGATAACAAATTTAGGGATGAAAAAAATTGAAAAATAAAATCCATTCTATTATTTTCACATTTATTTTTATATGTAAATGTTCAATTTTTATAGTATTTTATTTCCACAAATCATAACGAAATTAAGAAAGTTATCATTATATATTTTATACTACACTACAAACCTATAAATCAAATATCTTTATCTCAATAGTCTTCCTTAAGTTGTTAAATGGCCGGACATTCTCAATTTGTCTAATAATCTTCCAAAATCTTGGTTTGTCACAACTTTGATAAAAATATCAACAAGTTGATCTTTAGATAGAATATTGAAAAATTTACAATATTTTTTATCAATATTTCCCTTAAGAAAAAACTATCAACCTCCACAAGCTTCATATTGGATATGATTGTGAGAATATATATCACAACTTTATTATCACAATACAATTAAATTATTTGCATATGTACATACCTAGATCCTAGAGAAGTAATTTGAGTTGCAAACCTTCACAAAGTCCAAGAATCATTCCTTTAAGTTTAACTTCTACACTAATTTATGCTTCATGCTTCTCCATGTGACAAGGTTACTTCCTACAAATGTGATTTAGAGGTTAATATTCTATCATTAACGATACTTACCCAATCTAAATCAATATAAATCATCACATATTTGTAATTAGAGTTTAGGATTTAGAGTTTAGAGTTTAGCAACTTTTCTGTACCTAAAATCCATTTTGTAACATCCATGTGTTTTTCACCTGGATTGCGCATGAAGCAACTAGCCACATAAAAAGCATTTTCTAAATTTGGTTTGTTGTGTGAGAGATACACCAATCTCTATGTCTATCATATCTCCCCTCTTTATCCTAGTTTTTTTATTTTAAAAATTCAATCCTATTTTTGTTGAAAGAGAAATTACTTGATTTTGATCTTGAAACCTCCATTCCAAGAAAGCGCTTCAAAGGTCCAAGATCTTTCATGTCTAATTCCTTCTCCAGGTACTCTTTTAGTGTCTTGCATCCGGCTTTATCATCTTTTGTAATTATCATATCATAAAAATAAGCATTCAAAATTGTAATATTTATTTATTTTCTTTAGAAACAAGTTATGATTTTGTTAGTTATGATTGTGGTGATTGTTTTAGTTTATATAATAACTTTTTCAACTTACACTCCTTTTTGTTTTGAGTATCCAAATCCCACATCTTTCAAGTACTAAACTTCTTTAGACAACTCTACATGTAAGAAGATATTTTTCACATCAAATTGTTGTAAAGACCAATCAAGGTTTACAACTAGAGACAACAATACTAATTGTGCTACTTTTGGTTAGAGGAGCAAAAGTTTCAATGTAACTTATTCCATATGCTTGTCTATATCGCTTTGCCACTAATACATTACTTTGGTTTATCTCAATTGCATCATTTGCATTAAAATTTACAACACACATTCATCGACATCTTACTAGTTTCTTTCCATCTAGACAATTTACCAAATCTCAGGTTTTATTCCTTTGCAAGGATCTCATTTCCTCATTTATAACATCATTCCACCTAGAGTCAACTAAAACTTTCTACACACTATAAGGAATAAATACAATTGAAATTTACTTAGAAATGCAATATTTGAATTAGAGAAACTTTGGTTACAAGCATAATTACTCATAGGGCATTTCAATTATACGAGACAATTTATTTCTTTTATGCTTATATAAGTGAACATAAGTAACATAACAACTTTGTGTATGAATCCAAAAATTTTGGGACTTAATATTGTGTTTGTGAGTGATTGACAAGGTGTTTTATAATCAAGAGACTTAGACAATGTTCAATTAATAGATTATTTTACATATGTGAGAGCTTATCTCCAATATAATATTGGCATGTGAGCTCTAATTAGTGCAATTCGGACCACCTAAGATAAATATGACTTTTTATCCTGCCACTCCATTTTGGTGTGGAGTACACAAAATCTGTGATGAACAATTCCTTTCAGACTTAATACCTCTTTTGGTCTTAATAGATTTTTCTTCTTACAAAAACACAAATTAATTAATCTGCCTAGTCATTGTCTTCTAATGATGTTAATGTTAATCTAAGAGAATTGACCACATTGACTCCTTTTAATAAATATTGGAACCATATTGAATAAAAAAATTGAAGAAAAACATTGAACAATTACTAGAAATACTTGGACTGAAAAAGTATCAAGTGTTCCCTCTACTATTAAAAAATGTTAAACTTCGGATAGCATATATTATCCTCCATTGTTAATAGTACTTGAACTTGTGCTTTGTAATCTTAATCATTTTGCAAAATTTTTAAAATAGTCATACAACATCACTTTTAGACTTTATCAAACATAACCAAGTATTTTGAGCAATAATCAATAAACCTTACAAGTCACATTGAGTCACCCTACATTGTAACCTTGGATGGACCCATACATAAGAGTGAATGATCATAAAAGGAAGACAATTTTTAGTTGAAAGTAAAAGAAAATAAGTTTTGTGACTCTTTACATGCTCACAAACATCACAGTACAAAGTTTAAGTGTTTATTTGATAAAATAGACTTGGAAAGAATTTCTCTATGTAACCAAAAATGCATGTCATAAACACCTATAACTCATCACTTCCATCATAAAAACTTCTAACAAAGCATTCCAATGTTAAGGGTGGTGTGTTAGCAAAGATAATTTTCATGATTTTTAGCTTCAAAACATTAGCCATCATTTTTTCACTTTTTAGTTTTGAGCATGTCATTTTTTATATTTCACATTTTCTCTTAAAAAATGTGAAATATTGGATGCTTACCTTAAAAGGCTTCACCTTCCTACATATAGGACAATTTTTCACTCTCTATATTATGTGTATTTTCATTATTTTTGATCACATATATCATAATGATATTCATTAAGGATGCATACCTTAAAAGGTGTATTCATATTAAAGTACCACAGAAATTAATTTCTTTGGTCATCTCTCCAATTAAGATCTCCAAAAATTTAGAAAATAAAATTAAAAATAAAATTCATTTTATAATTTTTATTCGCGTATTTTTCTATAGAGATGTTATGTTCTTATAACATTTTAATCCTGCAAACATTATCTAAACAACATTTGATTATATAATATTTTCTACAAGTTTACTAACTAATCAAATATTTCGTATCATCAGAAAATAAACACAAATCAAAAGAAAGGCTTATTATTATTATTAATTAATTAATTAATTATAAGAAATCAAAAATGGTCTAGCCAATTTGTTATAATTTTTAGGGTCCCGAATTGGGTTTTTTTAAAGTATGCACACTGGTCCAAAAATTTTCAGAGTAGAAATGGGTCAAAAAATAACAGACCCATTTGTATGGGCTTAAACAGACTAGGGTTTTGTGGACCGCTCTGCATCTAACATATGATTAACAATTCAATAAATGCCGCACTTTAAGATTATAAATTATAAGGGAAAACATACAAATCTAAAAATATAAAACAAAAATACTAATCCAACAAGAATTGAAATAACATTTAAGAATAAAATTGTGTATTATTCTTCGAAGGGATAAAAAAATATAAATTACAACGGTTTATAAGAGATCACAATTAATAACTTGAGTTTTTTTAATGAAAAAGTTGCATGAAATATATATTTAATAATCAAATGTTGTTTAAAAGGCTTAATTATATACTAATTACATCAACCTTTCCAGTTTACAGGAATGAATTAGTAATTACAATATATGCAGGTTAGTAAAATGTATATAGGTAAAAAAATTGCTAATAACTGTTGAATTAAATTTAGTTTCACGTGTAATAATCCAATATAGACATCATCTTAAAGATGTTACTTTGTTTCTAAAATTATTTTCTTTTATTTTATGTATTTAGAAATTATTATTTTTAATAATTATTTAAAAAAAATTCTAAAAACTTATGTATTAATCTGTGGCAATGAGAATGATTCAACTACCAGTTTTGGTCCAACCTAACGTGCAAATCAGAAAATGAATTTGCATTAGTTGGCCAAATTATTAAGCCAATCACTTAAAACTATAATAAACACAAAACAAACAAAAAATAATTGTATTAATCATGCACACAATGAGTGAACATTTTGACGTTATTATTGTGTCATAAACAACGTGAGAATTTAACATTTTCTTCTTCTATAATTGCAATATGTTTGCTAGAAAGTGAAATAACAAGTACTAATTATAATTAGCCTATGTCATTGAATCCCAAAAGCAAGAAGAATAATTTGACTCTATAGATCTCCATTTATTTTACCTATGTACGAATATGCATCGTATACAAATTCTTAAGTTTTTATTTACCAATACTTTCTCCCCACATAACACAAATATTCTTGAGAGATAATCGTAATTGAATTTCATAAAATTATTATAAGATACAAACGTAATATTTTTAATCTGATAAAATCACGAGTATTATACATTTTCTTTGTCTGCTTATACCATTTCTATTGAACTCAACTGAAAATTAGAGAAAGTTGTTATAATTTAAAACAAACAAGCTCAAACTTTTTTTACAAGTTTCCATATCAGTAATATATTATTCAAAAGTCAAAAAATAATATGCTATTCAAAACCCAACTTAGTTATGAATCTCAAATTTAATATTTTAAGTCTCCAAAAGTTTTTTACCTCCACTTAAAACGCTTAATGACCAACACCAACCAGTTGTTGAATATTCACTAGACAATATAGCCTTCACTCTTGGTGTTCAAATTAAAGAGCTGCAGTTGAGAAGCATGTCTTAAACATTAAAGCCTCCCAGAACGTGCCTCCCAAAACTTGCCTCCCAAAACTTGCATCAGGCAGATAGAGAAAACAAGAATGACACAAAATCAATCGAATTTAATCATCCCAACACACAAAGCAAAGAAACCCTAATAGGAAAAACCCAAAACTAAGGAAGAGAGGTACAAGAAGTTACTGGGAATTGAAAATGGAAATCAAAACCTCTTTGCTCCCCTTGTTGGCTCGTGGGGTGACTGGAACGGAGAAGCTAGAGTGTTGCTGGAAGGGGCTTTGAAGGTGAGCGTAGAGGCGGTGCTCTCAGACCAATGCGGTGTGCGATAGGTCGTGGAACAGTGCATAATGACTTGAAGAAACCTTTACCATGAATGCAGAAGCAAACTCACAGACATTGTTTATGGTAGATTGGGGAACGAGCTCGCCTTCACCGAACCCCCGATTCTGCTTAACAAATTCCAAACCTTCTCACACTCAGTAAAAAAGAGACGCAAAACATTGAGAAATGATACAATGGTTGTGGCACTCACTGTGTTGTAGAAGAGGAGGACAACGAGTTTATGTTAGAAAAACAAAATGGTAGAGGCAAAATGAAATTGAGAAAGGGAAAACGTTACCACAAAATATAACCTAATTAAAGATTTGTTTTTATTTATTTAAGAGATGTATGTGTGGGCCAGCCGATGCCAATTATTGAATCCATATGCGTCGACCAACCGACTATTGATTTTTAGATTATGTGTCGGCCAAGCCGACACCTTTTGCATTCTATTATGACTGATGCCATTTTTGAAAGTTAAACGATGACATTATTGTTGTGTTATACGGGTTAATTTTTCATTTTTGGACACGTGACCTATTTTTAAATGGAGAATTAAGTGTCATGTGCGTTGATTGATGAATGGGTTATGCTGGAAAAATGGAGGTCACCTATTATATGATTTTTGAGTATAAATACTTAAAATATGGATAAAATGGAGGTGAAGTTAAGTTTGAAGCTTTGAATTTGTGCGAGAATTAGGAAGAAAAATAAATCTTAAATGTTTAGGAGCTCAATATTTTTTACTATATTTATATTGTTTAAAATACATTTTAATGAGTCAAAAAATAATAATATATACAAATAATTCTGAATCTCTATTTCTTAGTAATCTAAAACTTTCACATTATTGAACAATGATAAAAAGTAAATATGTTGCTTTATTTAATATTCGCCGTATTTATATTTTTAAAGAAATATTTATCTTGACATCTTTACGAGTGATTTGTCTTTCCCATCACATTTATTATTAACACGTATCATTTTGTAGAGTTTTTAAATTTAAAAAAAAATTAAATCTTTTTTTTATTTTTATTAAATAGAATTTAAACTGTCACGTGTTATTTTATGGTTGTGACATGTGTCAATTTGAGATTTTTTATTTTAAAAAAAATAATGCTACATGGCAGGTTACGATTGTGCCACGTGTCAAGCTAACATTTGTTGTTTTCAACTTAGTCCTCTATTTGAATTTTTGATTTAATTTAGTCTTCAATTTTTTAAAATGATTCAATTTTGTCCTCTCCAATTTGAGACCAAATTAATAATTAAGCTTAATTACAATTTATATATTCATGTTAAAATATTTTTTTATCATTTATACATCAAATCACTTCCTAAATACTCATGTTATTTTATTTCTTACATTTTTCACTTGTAATTTTTTATACTTGAAATTTTGTACACATGTAAAAAAAATAATTTGAATAGTTAGATAAAGTAATTTGATCTATAAATATAATAAAAATGATTTTAACATGTATGTATAAGTTGTAATTAAGTTTAATTACTAATTTGGTCTCAAATTAGAGAGGACAAAATTGAATCATTTTAAAAAATTGGAGGATTAAATTGAATCAAAGGAGAGACTAAATTGAAAACAACCAATGTTAGTTTGACACGTAGTACAATCGTGACCTCACTTTTTTTTAATTAAATTAATTTTTTTATCATATTGACATGTGACACAACCATGACGTGACACGTGGCAGCTTAATTTCTTTTTAAAATATAATAAATAAAAATTAAAAAATCAAAAATTCCACAAAATGACACGTGGCATGTACGAAGACGGTGTTAACGTCAACTTAACAACAGAGACCAAATTGAACCTTTTTAAATAATTATAAAAACCAAATTGAACCAAAAAATAATAAGAAAATAAATTAAACCAACAAATTAGAAAACCGAATTAATAATTAAGCCTACGTTTTAAAACGGGCATATTTCTTCTTAATTATGTGATTCAGGATTTAAAGTTAGAGAATATTATTTTAGGTTTGGAATAAATCACCTTAAGAAGTACTCTTTACTGAATCGGGTAATATAGTATTTTTTTTTCTACAATTTTAATTTTATTATCAAGTATTTGGCGTGCTTTTATTTTATTATTTTCTAGTTATCATTAATATTATTATTGGAATTGGCTTTAACTGATAATTTTTTTTTTGTCAATTAGGTTTATAGAAAGAGGAGAATTTTGAAGTTCTTAATATTCTACTACATATTTTAATCCCAACAATATTTTTTTCAAGAGTTTTTATTTTGTACGAAGAAGATAGAGAAAAGCACATGAATAAAATTGATGAAAAATGTGCTTCTAATTAATATAAATATTAAAAAGTATATATCTAGGTACATTTGTCGGTCGAGTGATGATGATAATAGACAGATACGCATGCTCAAGCATTTATGGACCACCTTCAACCTGCAACGTTGCCATATCAATATCACATAACAATATAAACATTGCTATCTTTTCATAAATCATTTAAACACTTTTCACAAATTATGAATCAACTTTATTTTAGATAAATGTTGAGTTTAATCAAGAAACTCAAATTATTTCTTCTTAGTCTTAGTTGGATCTAATTTAAATGAAAATAAATTCCTATCAAAATTTAAAATTAAAAACGTAATAAATATGATGATATTTTAATCCATCATACACACCCCTAATTAAGATAACAAGCAGTTAGCATATTAATTATTTATTGATATTACTTCCATATATAACTAGTTTAAGTAGATTTTTTTAAATACTTATATTGATTGTGTTTAAAATAAATTATAAGTTGTATTTTGGTGTATAACATGAACTTGCTTAAAAATTAGTTAGGTTAAATTTGTCATCGAATATCCAACATAAAATAAATACTATAAAAAACAGTTGATTTGTAAGATCTCTTTAATATCACGTTCTCTATCTTTTAATTTATATACTTTTAGTTATTATTATTTAATTAATACTGGTGTTTGTTATATTTCAATAATCTGCAAACAAATATTTTGATTAAAAAGTAAAAAAGCGTTCAAGCAAAAAAAAATCTAAGTTTGTCTATTTGGTAAAAGTAAGAATTTGTTTTCTTTTAACCAAATTCTCTGGCTTCTGTTTCTTCAAATCACATCCACACAAATTATACATTTTTTTTATGCTTTTTGAAAAAAAATTCAAAGTTTTCTGTAATGTTCTAGAATTTACTTTGACATTCTTTCCTTTTAATGTTGTTTATGGGAATAGAAATTTTGCATAAATAGCTTTTGAACGACGCAAAAGGACTCTTAACTGAAGTTCTTGGAATGGAAGATGAGTTGTTGGAAAATTCATTATTTTATCTTTTAACCAATGGAAAGTGTCAAAGGCTAAAAAGAAAAGCCTGGTATAATATGACAAATTTATGTTATTTAATATTTATTAATAACTTTCAATTTAAACTGCAGATATTTTCTACTATTTTTCTTTCAGTTCTTTCTAAACTTAATTTGACTAGTAAACACTCTGATTAACTAGCATGATCGATTGATCATGGTATAGAATTCTAATTCTAGAAATATACAAGCAAATTAAATATTCAAAATGTTTTTTTTTATAATCTGTAATAATTTACCACATATTTAAAAATATTTTAATATTTTAAATATTCAAAATATTTTAAAAAGTTAAAAAAAATGAATATCATATTTTACCAAATTTTTATTACATATCCTTGAAGAAAATGATGAAGGTAGGGGTGGCTAAGCTTGGAGGCTTCACCAGCAAGTCAAAATCTCACCTGCTATTACTTTTATATTTCTTTCTCTTTTCTTTTTCAAGGGCCTACAACTTTCCACAACAACAATCAAATACTGTCCTCTTTAAATTCACATTTTTTTTATATTTTTATTTTTATGGACATCAAATAACTGACACATCATTCTTTTAGATTTTGTAAATATTTATAAACAGATAAATACTATAATTTTCTTGTAGGTGTAAACTTGTACGACAATTTACTATCGAAGTATCAAATTGAGTTTAGGAACGACAACATTATATATTTCAGTTTTTTTTATTAACAAAAATTAAATTAAATTATGTCTCTTTTAATATGGTTTCCTGAACATTCTTAAATTTTCAGTTAATCAAATTAATCTTACTGAAATTACCTGACGGTTCTAGTATTTTAAATTGAAAAATCATTAATAAAAAGAGAACTTTACTTAGTAAATAGTTTTAGACACACACACATATATATATTAACATGCAATGTAATTCAGAAGACCGAATAATTACCTATATTTCTTTTAGTTTATGTCTGAATCTCTAATTTGTTTAACGGTGATTATGTCATGTTGGTTTCATTACAAATATGTTTTACCAAAAAAACATGCTAATTAATTATCAATATATTGCAATATCATATAGTTTTAGGATTAAAGGTTTATTTGACAATACTTTTTTGATTTGGACGAAATACTCGATGAGTTATCCAATAAATACTAATTACTTTTTTCACTTTAAAGTTTTAAGATTTTCTAAGTTAAAATATTTTTTATTTTATTTTTATACTCAATTAAATTTTAAGTTAATAATAAATTTCCATATTTTGGTGGTATATTAAGTCTTTCAAAATTATATAGTTGAAAAGTTTAATTTTTGTATTAAATGAATATTTTGCTTAATTGTCGTAAGAAAATATTTTATAATTTTATAATTTAATTTCACTTATGTCACATTTTTCATCATCCAATATCAACACCACACCTACTCATTCTCTCTTTTTACAATTTAACAATAATAAATTTTTAACCTCATCCTCGATATTTTAAATAAAAAAATTTATGATGATCTCTTAATGAGAACCAATAAAATAAGTTTTCAAAAAAAGGTCAGATCCTTCAATGACATCATTGCACAAGTCAACAATAAGTGAAATCGTGCTTGAATAATGTGATTCTTCTTAAAATTTAAAGCATTCAAAATGTTGTCACATTTTTTATCTTAGTGCTATAAAAAACTACGTGAAAGAATTGAATTCGAGTCTCACACGCATTACAATAGGTAGACATTATAAAAACATGAAGAAGATGAAGACTAAATTGAAAAATGAGAAAGTGAAAGATCATAAAACTTCAACATGGTTCGGAGGTTGGGAAGAAGAAGTCCAATGAGAACATTATCTTTTACACTAATGTGTGACAAAGAGAAATAAATTACAATAGTCGAAGATAAAATTTCATAAAATTCATTTTCAAACATAGTTATCAAGGTGGGAGGAAGTAATACACAAAAAGCATTATCCACTACAATATGGTGAGATGCGTCAAAGAAAAATAATTCACAATAGTCAAAGATATGATTCCATAAATCAATTAAAATTTAATCAAAATAATAAAGATTTTCTTCATATATATATATATAATTATCAAATTATAAAATAATAAACGATATAAAATAAGGTGACAATGGTATAACATCCACATCACCTGATTAACAAAGAAAATTAAACTACTAAAAATTATATTTTGTTTATACAATCACAATTTAAGAGGAATTCTACTTAAAACTCAACTAAACCTAATTTTGTTTGTATGTAATCTTCATGAAATATTAAATTGTAACGTTAAATGTTTTAATTTAAACTTTGTAAAAATTTAAAATTAGCTAAATAAATACTAAAAGTAACATAACTAATTATGTTTATAAAACTAAAATATGTAATAATAGATGATTAATAAGAAATATATTAAAATATAATAAATAATATAAAAAGTTAAATAAACTACAAGTAAACCATTAATGAAAATAAGTCATAGTTTATAAACTAATAATTTTAAAAACAAATTAATTACTGTTTGAATACTATATTGAAAATTTTAATTTTACTCATACGAATTGTAAAATACTTTAACTATTGATATTAAAATATATACTCAAAGATTTCTTAAACATTTGATCTGGGAATGAGAAATAAAAGAATTTGGTCTTTACTTCTGATAAGTATGATTCATTTGGTCCCGAGATCCACAGCATTCATTTGCATCTTTCCTCTCTCTCACCAATCTATCACTATCTTCCTCTCATTTTCTGTTATCATCATCATTTCTTATGATTTTAAGTTTTTTTTTTTTCAATTTTTTTTCTTTTCTTTTTCACCAATTACATTAAACTACAAATTATCAAAAAGTTTACAACGTCAGAAAGGACTACACATCATTTTACACCTGCTCTATAAAAACAACCACATTCATATAAATACTTCTTCAACTGGTCTCATCTTTCGTTCTCTGACACTTGTTTCTCCAAACCTACCTTTCCATCTTTTCCATCAGACCATTATTAGATACCCTCTTCACCACTCTCTGCATCTGCACATTTTTTTTTCTCTCCTTCTCTTAAAAATATTAGCTTTTCTCTCTTCTTTGGTCTGCACAAAATTGCATAGTTTTAAAAAAAATGAAGGTATGTTTCACACTGGCCAAGTTTGGTTCTTTTCTGCTCTTCTTTATTTTGCTTATTCGTTTTCTAAAAATGGTTAATTTTCTCCTCTTAACTTTTGACTCAGAACTTAATTCATTGTTGATTCTCCATGAGCTTTATGCCTTCCCCCTTTTTCCCTTTTTTCTTTTCACAACCTCTGTTTTATCCCCTTTTTCTCCAGATTCAAAGATCTGGGTGACCTTAAATGATTTTTGATACTGTCTTCGTCAGAATCCTGTATTTGAATTTAGTTTGGAAATCTGGGTCTGGTTTAGATCACATGTTTTCTTATGTATAATAAGCTTTTTGCTTGATACAGAAACTTTTGTTTCAAGTGTTTCACATTTATTTTTGTTTGTTCAAGAAACATTCTTTCAGTGATTCATTATAATAGAATATGGGCTGAAACAATTTATTATTTTGGTTACAGAAGTTTGTACTCAAGTTGGATTTGCATGATGACAAGGAAAAGCAGAAGGCCTTGAAAACAGTTTCAACTCTTTCAGGTACTAAATAGTATTTTTGTTGTTGTTGTTGATGATGTTGTTCACTTTGCTTGTTTTGTTTTGGATGTTCCTCCACTATTTTTTTATTATTTTAAATTATCATTCTATCATCTTGAAAAATGGATTATTTCGAATCAGTCAACAGGACAGTGGTAGAAGGCTGCACGTCTCTTATTATACTGGTGTCTTTTGTATCTAGAGTGCTTTAATATTTAATTTTATTGGTTTTGAATGAAACATAACAAAAAGCTATAGAGAAAATACTAATAGTAAGATGTCTATGTTCTTAAATTTGTCATGTATATTTAATTATTCTAACTAGTTTATATTAAGCATAAATATCTTATATTCTGGTATTCTGTAAAAGAATGGTGCCTTTTGGGACCAATTGGAAGTTATTCATTATTTTCTGACATCTTACCTATAAACATAAACACTAAGATGTTCCACCTAATTCTCAACAAAACATGTTTAATGCAAAGCATTGGTCTAAAATTACTTGATATTGATATGGCATAACATTAAACTTCATTTTCTGTAGTTGTTTGGAATCGATCATTGATCATCTAGGTAATAGCTGTTTAACAAATTCTCCACAGGCTATGTTAAACCAGAATTGCAATGACTTTTCGAAACTTTTTTGTGAACAGAACTTTTCTATACAGCACAAGGAAACATTTATCTATATATTTGCATCAAGCAATTTGTATTATAGTTTGTATTGAATTCCTGTCAAAGATTGTTAGTTTTGGCTTGACCATTTGGCATCTTTCACATTTGATGTTTCTACCTTTTGAGAGAAACATTTGTTGTGCTTGTGAAGTTATGTTTTGAATGAAAAAAGTGGTAATGATGAGGTTGTGCAACATGTTAGGAATTGATGCCATTGCCATGAACATGAAGGAGAAGAAGTTAACAGTCATAGGAACAGTAGATCCGGTGAGTGTTGTGAGCAAACTGAGGAAATACTGGCAGACAGACATAGTGGAAGTAGGACCAGTGAAGGAGCCAGAGAAGAAAGAGGATGCAAAGAAAGGAGAGGCGAAGAAGGAGGGAGAGAAGAAAGAGGAGCAGAAGAAGGAGGGAGAGAAGAAAGAAGAAGGAAAAAAAGATGAAAAGAAGGAAGATGAGAAAAAGAAAGAGCCACTCCCAGATCCTGTTTTGGAATGGGTCAAGGCTCAAAGAGCAGCATATAACCCCTACATGACCACACACTACTATGCTCCGAGCATAGAAGAGAATCCCAATGCATGTGTCATTTGTTGAAAGAAAGGAAAATTTGGATGCAATTTAATAGGTGGGTTTGGGGTTGCTCTTCTGTTAGAACTTGAAATTTTCATTTGATCAAACTTCAATTCTGATCGAATAAGCAATATCAGAAACACCTAGAGAACTGTATGTAAGTTTTGTCAAGTGTTAATTAAATAGTATAATCTGTCCAGACACAAGGGAAGGACACACTTCTTCATCATGGTAATGGATTCAATTCTCTTTCACTCCAATATGAGTCATTGCCAAGAGTACAGGAAACTCCTTGTATATAACATGGTGATGTCTTGTTGAGCTATTGAGAAGTTTTCAATGTGTAGAGAAGAAGGAATAAAATTTTTGGGATGTAATTTAAGTATACTTTATGTGAATGTATCACTATCCATTACATTAATATAGCGTGTGTGGTTGTCTGAGATGTGATTTGAAAAATATTGTTTGTGGGGTTGGGTGAGGGGGAAGCAGCCCCAACCCAGAATCTATTGGCACATCCTCAACCACTCCAAACCATAAAGATAATGTCTTTTCTTGTTAGACAGCAGCATTGTCATGTCTTTCTTCTTGTGGGGCATGGTGGCTCAAAAGCATATGCATAGTACCCCATTATTGAGATTCTTTTTTCGTCTTTCTCTTCATTGCGTGTTATCATAGTTCCTCTCACTCTTTACATATGTAAAAATCATCGATATTCGGATTCTGATTAACCTCTGCATAACGAGATTGTTGTTACCTTGTTTCACGGCAATTGATTCAGAGAAAGAAAAACAAAAAAATGGAAATTTGTGGGGTTGGTCTGTCTCATTGGTTACCTTGATGCATGATTGAAGGGGTCATAAATCATGAATCATGATCCAAGTGCACTATTAGCTGCTCATAATTGCTAGCATATTTTTTTTTCCTAATGGTGTTGATGAGCTAATTGACCTTCATTGTTGGGTCTTATCTTGTGAGAAGTACTAAACTTTTATATATTAAAGTTTTGGGTACTTATGAGTTGTTTTATTATTTTGGAAAATCTGTTGATGCACGTGTATCAGATTTTCGTTTTCTAATACACTACTTAGTGGAATATGATTAAAGGGGTTTCATCACCTCACTATCAATAACTTTTTCTTTCTTATTCTCACCAAAGACACAGCACAAAACTTCAACTTTAGGTGTGAGGTTTATACCTTGTAGAGTTTCTATGTGGGCTGCTGAATAAAGAGTAGTGATGAATGCTCCTTTTATTTTGGGAAAGATTGAGTGAATAGACGAAAAGATAGAGAAAAACAGAGAGAAAGTAAGAAGTCTTATTAAGTGGTGTGATAAAAAAAGAGCAACTGAATGTTTATTTAATTTTTTCTAACAAAAGAAAAAATTTGGATTTGATGGTACACAACTAAGTAATACACCTTTGAAACTATTTTAACCATATATTTAAAGCCAGTGACATGAGAATCTGAGACAAGTCAGAAAGACCAATTTAGGAAGATAAAAAAATTAAGTAAGGGGAAATAGTGAAAAGAAAATTGCGAATAAATGAACAAAATAATTAGTAAAAAATAATATTTTATTAGTGTTAAAATCATTTGTAGAATTTATATTGTTACTCATTAAATTGATTAGTAAATATATTTACAAATTTTCAATAATAAAAATTTGGTGAGTATATATAACATAATATATGCATCAATGTAATACAAGAAAATTATTAAAAACAATTAATTTAGTGAAAAAATATAATTAGTTATTATATTAATTAAATTAAATATTAATTTATAAACTAAAAATTATTGGTATATAAAATAATTTTAATTATTAATAAAAAATTATAATTACTTTATAAATAAGAGTTTAAATTAATTTTTAACATTAACTACTCAATAGTATTATATTCTAAATTAGTATAGTATTATATTCTAAATTAGTCTTTAGTTAATGATAAAAAATTTGATATTTATAAATTTTAATTTATAGAATAGTTTCTGACTTAATTAATATAATGAAAATTTTTATAAATATCAAATAGTGAAAATTAGAATATTTATAAATTATCTTCTCTCGTCTGTGTATAAGATTGTTAGTCTGTGTATAAGATTGTTATGAACGACTTTTTTTTTATTATTATTAAAATATTGAATGCAACCTTCATTGAACTCAAATCTACATTAACTATTTAACCTATAATATAATCTTGCATCCAACCAATGGTGATATAGAGTAGTGGTACAGTGAGAACTAAGCAACTATTTACTTAATTATTTGTTAAGATATTATTAATTTATTTAAATATCACCATCCTCATCATTATTATTATTATAAAAAAGTTGTTAATTAGTTATATAGGAAAATCGGGTTGTTAAACCATCATTTTTGTTAAAATAACGTAAAATGTCTAATAAGTTAAAAATAAAAAATAAGTTAAAAATAAAAAATGTTCATTATAAATGAGTATACTTCCTTCTCATTTTCATTTTGTTTACCATTTAAGGATGTAACAAATTTTTTTTTCTTCTTTATTTAAAAAACACATAATTCTTTAAATGTATAAAAAAAAAAAA
>Ga0099823_1001284_pt1 | contig 20302 bp, 10 predicted proteins | sample CowpearedBW_FD_76831 | JGI IMG/M metagenome (GOLD analysis project Ga0099823, IMG submission 76831) | Root nodule microbial communities of legume samples collected from California, USA - Cow pea red BW | ecosystem: Host-associated > Plants > Roots > Nodule | place: USA: California | collected...
ATACATCTCTTTGGGTATATATATGAAGTTTTTGTGTTGCATTTTGTTTTATGCAGTAGTATGTATGATTTATGCAAGGACTTCAGCTTTGCAGAATTAGTTTCACCTGGTTGCGTTCAAATATTTTGAAAATCTTGTATACATAGTTTGCTTATAATCATCTTCTAATTGTTTAGTGGTATAAGGTTGGTATTTTTCATGTGAAAAATGATTTCTTAAAATTACATTTTGTATGACTTTCTCTTATTACAATCTACAATTTCAGCGTAGTTTTATTTTTTTTATTTATTATATTAAAAAATTACTTAAATATTAATACATCAGATTATAAGATAAAATTATTAAAATTTAATTATCAAAATATTATTATATTATTATATTGTATTTTTAATGAGTATGGTACCGACCAATACCAATAGGAGAAAAAGAATGAAAAATTAATACAACTTATAATTCTTAACAATTTATAATTATCTGATATTAAGATTTGATTTAAATGTAATTAGATTTTTATTTATTATTAACTTTTAGCTAATTAATAATTAGTGTCAAACACGTGTGAACTCAAATATAAACGAATCCTAAACTGTCCTATTTTGCGTGGAAACCATATGAACACAAAAGGTGGCTGTGAGGCAATAATGTTAAATATTTTTATCCAATAAACACTCACTATATATAACACATTGATAATTTTATTTAAAAACAAAAAATACATAATTAATTATTAAAGGATTGTTATCTTGATTTAATGGGTTTGAACGGTTTTCTAAACAAACAAATAGCTGGAAAGGGAGAGAAAAATCTGTCAAGAAAATGGGCTTAACTTGCACAATCAAAATCAATGGAGACCGTTGAAATTAAGATACCCACTTGACACCTTATTAAAACATTTTTGCTTTGACACAGCATGTAAAACTTTTATTAAAATTCAAAATATTTTTGATCTACAAAGCAGGTAAAATATGTATGTTTGTTAAACATAAATATATATTAAAAGTATTACTTAGATATTTATTGTAAATTTTCACAATTTTTTTCATATGTAATATTGTTGGACTAAAGATAAAGATGAATTTAGTGTGTAAATATCATTTTATAGATTGATTTTATAAGTTGAATTAGATTGAAAATTAACTTTTTAAGATGATACTGAAATTATTAGAACTTATCATCTTACGATTTGTTATTTGTTTGATTTGTCGTGTCATTTCTCTGGTATCATCACTAATATATAATTTTAATTAATTTTAAAATTCATTTTTAATATGTTATAAATAAACATAAACTTCACTAAGTTAATTTTTTAAAATTGAGTTAGAATTGAAATTTATATTTTAATTGACTTTACTCTTGTTCTCCAATATAATTATTTTTCTTTGATTATTTGTAAAATATTTATGTATGACCAACAAGTATAAGATTAAAAAGGGGATTTGAAGTGAAATTTTCTTAAACCATGAGAGTGCATGTATAATCTGGTGAAAAAGTCTCATGGGTAGGCAAATACGCATGATATTGGTATAATTTACCAAATTTAGCACTGAATTAGGAGAAAAAAGTTGAATATTTGCAGTAATTTTCGCAGTTATTATAGCAAAAACTGTGATTCCTAAGACCTAAAAGTATTTCAAAATTTTGGTCCATTAAGATAAGGATCAACTATAACTTGCAACTTGACACATTATGGTTTCCTACTTAACTACCTAATTTAGGAACCAAATATGGTTTTGATTGATTAGAAAGATCATATCTGCCCACTCACATTGATGTATTAATCATTTTGTTTTATTTTTTGGGTTAAGTATGTTTTTAATCCATGAACTTTGGTTAAAAATTAAAATTCTTCCCTGGTCGAAACTTTGATAAATTTTGGTTCTTAAACTTAAAAAATGAATAAATATAATTCTTTTTAATCCAATTACGTTGACTTTTTTCAACATGTGGAATATGTTTCATGTTAATATTGGAGTTGTTTACGCCGTTTAACACATTCATGACTTAATATTTACTGAGAAATGCGTTCGAAACCTAAAAAAAAGTTAACAAAATTAGGTTAAAAAGATTATATTCATTCATTCTTAAAGTTTAGAGACCAAAATTTATCAAAATTTCGACCAAAAATGAATTCCAGTTTTTGGTCAAAATTCAAAGACTAAAAACATACTTAACCCTTATTTTTTAAAAGTTGAATCAAAATCTAAACTAAATATTAATCTTTTTTTATTATATTTGAGTCTAAAGAAAGTACTACTATCAAATGTCTTAATTTGACTATATTTTAATTTAAAAAGAAATATTTTTTATCTTGCTGTAGTATCATATTAAAAAAATATGAACAAAAATTGTTAGAGATTCCAACTTCAGAATTATAATAATTTATTTTTGTATAAAAATTCAAAAATCGATATTGTAAAGTTTTTATATCGAAAGATCATTTCAAAATATATAAATTGTACAAATTTTATCTTACAAACTAATTTTGTGAAATTAAAAAAAATTTAAAATTTATTTCTTAATATAATATCAAAATTCTAATTTAAAGTCTTATTTTTTGAAATTAAGTGAAATTTAAAGTACCTTCTAATAGAAACCAAAACTTAATGATCTAAAATTTACTTTTTATACATTTCAAAGTGTATTAAAACTATAAACTAAAAATAATAAATAATAAAAAATTATATTAATGACCAGCATTAAAAATATTTGATTGAGGTGACTTTTAATGGCATTTTTTTTACATTATTATCATTATATCAATATTTTTTTAATAAAAAATTAGATACAATATATTTAAAAATAAATAAATTTTAGTTTGGATTCCTCTTTGTTCTAAGAACACGAGACGAGACCGCGTAATAATCTGACCGCTTCTATTTTCAATTGTTGTGAAATCATCAAATTAGATATTGAAATTTCCTTATTCAAATAAATAAGGAAAAAAAGAAACACGAGAAATGGAAATTTGAATTTTCAATTCATTATTTAAAAGTTTCTTTTTAAAAAATATTTTACAATATAAACTATTGACGTGGTCACGTGATAGATAATATTACAAAGTTAAGAAATTTCTTTGAAGAATTGACCACGAGTCAGTCTCGTGCATTATATATAATCAAATAATGAAATTAATTCATAATTTAGTTCTTATATAAAATTAAAAATTTTATAAAAATCCTCCTTCGGACACAAGTAAGCTTCACTGTTGTCATAAGCGCGTGAAAATAATATTATTAACCCATCATCGTACTTTTGCCTACTAAAAATTGGGCTTTAAGTGGGCTGGTGGCCCATGCCCAGTAGTGTTTTATTTAGATTAGTCTAAAAATTTAATTCTTTTGTTTATTTTGATACGAAAATTGTGCCGTACTTTTCTTTAATCATTTTTATTTTTATTTGTGTACGGAGATTTTAACCCAGTAATCCACATATTTAAATAAGATAACTTATATTTTGTTTTAATTTGTATTATCAAAAATAGAATTAGGTTATCTTAGTCCGTTTTTATTTGTTTTACTTATTAATATATCGTTCACGTCAAGTATTTTATATCTTGAAACATCATAGGACTAGTTAATTGTTTGTTTGAGAAGCATCCACAATTGTGAAATCTTTGATTCCAAATGTTTTAGAACACAAAATCTATCTACTACTAATCTTCTTTGTCACTTTCAGATGCTTCTTCTTTTTTTTTCTCCATTGGGGTAGGTTGTACTTTCAAGGACAAAAACACACAAAGTGGTACCTTTCTTTCAATTGTTTGCAACTTGCAAATCAATTTGATCTCTCTGATAACTTTGGATATATCAGTCACCATAGAACCTATGAGAATATATGATTTTTTTTTTTGAGTCACAAACCGTGAGTTAATTTATATATAAAGATGTGACATAAATTAGGGTATGTTTAATTAATTTGTTATTAAAATTTGTTGGTTGATTGAATTATGGGGGGTTTTGAGTTAATATAAAATATTATATTATTGATAAAAAAAAGTATATACCTAAATCAGAGGCTTAAAAGAAAACAAAAAAACAAAAAAGAATAACTATAGTCTTCGATTCTCTGGGAGTGATCTCATGTATTGTCACGTATGTATTATTGATGACAAAAAAAAGGAGAAAATGTGTTTTGAAAAGGAAGAAGTAACAAGATTTTGGAAGATATTTAGAAAATAGAAGTGGAAATTGACGTTGGTGGATGATAATTCCAAGCACCAATAATCTAATTGTTAAAGTTAGCTTTCGAAAATTCTGTAGAGACAAATAATGACTTTGAAATCTGGTTTGACCTTTTCCGTTGTTTAATTGCAAGTACCTGTTATGCATATATCATAGTCAAAGTTGTGCCCACTCTCATAGACTTTACTCTCTTGCTGCCCTTCAAGCTAACATTCATTGACCTTCGCTCAAATTGCACACCATTAACTTAATGCTACAAAATCATACAAAAATAATTATGATATCATTTTTAATTAAAAACCTTATGATAAAAAAAATGTTAAAGAACCCGATTTTTCAAAGCTTAAACAAATTGATGACGCATGGTTGGATTTAGGAGAGATGATGGTTGGGGTGGTTTAGATATAAAAATCATCTTATAATATATAAATGAATACGTATCTTATTTTAGTTTTGTAAGACTGATTTAATTTTAAAATTAATTTCATGATTTTCTAATTATACAAAACCTATTACAGTAAAATTTGTTATTTATTTGATTTATTGTATCATTCATTAGCGAATAGTTATTGGATCTTATTGTGAAAATATTCAACATTTTTCTTTCAAAAATAACTTAATAGGTCTTTGTTGTAGAATGTGTATATATACATCCACCACTACCTTATAAAATGTTTTGTTTCTGTGTATAAGTTTTACATCAAATATTTTATATACCAAAATAGAAGAGAATCTTTTCTATGATCAGACTCGATTTTATTCTGCATCAACAGGCTCCATAAGATCTAGTAAAAGAAGTGATGTGATATAGTCTGAATTCTATATAGTATGACAACGCATTCATTTTCTATGCATTGATTTGATTTCTGATACTATTGGAATTAACAAAGTAGATCTAAAGAACAATGCAAGTTAGGTTATATTAGTAACAAGTAAATTCGATGTGGGACTAAATCAAGCACCATAATATTAATATTAAAAAATAGTGTAATTTTTTTTTTCTGAGGGAATAATGCAGTATTCGTGAAAGAAATGTTATTTTACAGTTATAGTGAAAAAACTCTAATAATTTTATAAAGAGATTAGATATTAAAAATATCTTTAGTTTGAAAATATTATTTTATTTCCAAAATTAGAATGTGTGCTGTGTTAAAAAACTTGTAAGCTTCAATTTTATTTTGATGACATCCACACACTGTCTAATGGAAATATTTGACTTGACTGCAGAAGCTAATATTCAATTTACACACCGAGGTGACAGAAATTAATATAAGTACACGAAAAGGAGGAACATAGGCAAAAGATTAAGAAGGAAGAAGGTTCCCAAGTTTGAAGTGTTACAGAGATCAACAATGGATGTGGCCAAGTTACATAACTCCGATGAAGATGAGAAGAAAGAAGATGAAGTTGTGCTTCCAGGGTTCAGATTCCATCCGACAGACGAAGAGCTTGTGGGGTTTTATCTGAGGCGAAAGGTGGAGAAGAAGCCTCTCAGAATTGAACTCATCAAACAGATTGACATCTACAAATATGATCCATGGGATCTTCCAAGTAAGTTCACCCTCCTCTTCATTTATCCAATATTATACATGGTATTCATTACTGAAGTGAACAACTGTTTTTTGCATCTGATGCAGCAGATGAATTTCATGAGTTTGGTTACAGTTCTGCATAATTACAGTGCTTGCAAGGTGTTTGATAATATGATTTTATGATTTGATATGGTTATTGTGTTTGACTAATTGTTGGTGGTTTCTAATCTGAAGTTGTGTTTTTGTGTGGTGGTGGTGATTGGTGTATGAAGAAGCAAGTTCTGTGGGGGAGAAGGAGTGGTACTTCTTCTGCATAAGAGGGAGAAAGTACAGAAACAGTATAAGGCCTAACAGAGTAACAGGTTCTGGGTTTTGGAAAGCCACAGGGATTGATAAACCAATATACTGTGTTAAAGAACCTCATGAATGCATTGGGTTGAAGAAATCATTGGTGTATTACCGTGGAAGTGCTGGAAAAGGCACCAAAACTGATTGGATGATGCATGAGTTTCGTCTTCCACCCAATGGAAAATCCACCACTAACACACAACCTAATGACATTCAAGAAGCTGTAAGTCAATTATGCTATGTCACTCTTACAAATATTTTACTGTCTTCATCACACCATAATCACAATTTGTTCATTGTTTTAGAAACATTCAATTCTCACTTTTTTTTTTTGCATTGCATGTATTTAGATATCTTGGTAATAGTGGGAAAAAAAAGGATGAAATTTAATTAGTGTAGTTTATTTTAATTATATTATATTTTAATACAAATTAAAAAAATAGGCAAATATACTATTTTAGGAATATTAGTTTTATTAAAATAATCTGATACTTTCCATAAATGCATTATTTTTTGACTATGACAGATAGAATAGTGCTAATCTGAGAACAAATTAGAAAGAAAATATATAATATTTTATTGAAATGTGAGCACATTAGTCAAACTAAAACTTTTTGAGAAAATCGATATTACCGTCCCATTTTACACCGTGATATCGCTAAGGTTTTCATAATAGATTAAGAAATACTTTAAATTATATGAAAAATATTGTATACCTTTTTTCTGAGATCATTGTTTATCTCTTTAATTATTCACTCCTGTATTCCTAACATATGAAGATAGTTCAAAAGAATTATTTAATAAAGCATTAATCATGTAAAACTAGAATTAATTTGAAATAAAGTGGAATAAAGGAAGGAAAGTGGTGTAAAAGTCAATATAATATGTTCTGATCTTAGAAGAATGCGTCTCATGTTTCTTGTTTATGTGGTAATGAAAAGAAGTTTGATAAAATGTTAAATTAATAAACCATCTAGAACCGTAGGAAAAAGACAATTGTGAGATAACATAGTCAAACCACCACAAGTTTCTGAGATTCGGATTCGAAACATGTTCATATTCAAGAAGATCACAAACAAACAATTGTATCTCTATTCTTTTTCTAAAGTCTCAAGCACCTTTCTTGGACCCAAAAGGAAGAACTAATTACTTATAGATTAAGACACATGGACTATTTTTTTTTTCTTTATTAATTTTTATTTTTTAAAAATTAGACTTTTTACACTCATCTATTTATAAATTTTTATCATATTTTTAATTAATGTGAAATCATCAATTTTATATCAAATTATATATATTTTGAACATGTTATTGAGGGATTTAATGTGTGGTTGTGTTTGGTTTGGCAGGAAGTGTGGACGCTATGTCGAATATTCAAACGAGTCCCATCTTACAAGCGGTACACACCAAATTTGAAAGACTTAAACACAGCACCAATCACGAAGTCTTCAAGTTCCAAAACATGCAGTTTAGAATCTGACACCAGCAAGCCATGCTTGACTTTCACAAACTCACCATCATCACTGCTCCTTCAGCAAAACCAAATGATGATGAAACCAGTTTTTGGACATGTTGAACAACAGCCTCCCACAACCTTTTCTTACTCCAGTTTTTGGAACCATCATCAGAATCTGGAATTGCCTCATGACAATTGGGATGATCTCACTTCTGTGGTTCAGTTTGCTGTTGATCCATCCAGCCTTTCTCATCACTGTAAAGAGTTTAATACATTTTGATACCATTTTCATTTCCATGCTTAAACCACTTATAACATAGTGACATATATACATATTTCTTATATATATACCTCTCACTCTATTCTTTTTTTTCGTGACAACTTAGTTTGACACAATATATATTAGCTTTTTCTTTGGTTATCTATTGCTACCTTTATTTTATTTTTATCTATACCTTTATTCGGGGACCATTTTATTTGTTTGTCCTGTTATCTTTTAAATATTCCATCCAAAAATAAATAAAAGTTTCATTCAACCTGATAGAAAGGAACAGATATTTTTTACTTTTTCCCGAATTAAAAATTTAATTTATCTGGAATTAATTGAAAAGAAGAGTTTAATTTTATTTCTTTAAATTTGAAACATATTCAGTTTTTATTTTTAAAATCAAAAATTTCATTTTCACATCTCAAATTTTTAAAGAAAAAATACGGTTTTTAAAAGAAAAAAAAAATACTAAAAGGTTTTCTTCAAAACTGCTTTAGTCTATAAATATAACCGTCTTAATTACTTTATAGTCTCAAATTATTCTTTAGTCTCGTACTTGCTCGGAAAGTTTAAATTTGATTCTTATTATATTTTAGTTTCAATTGAGTTTTAATATTTAAAAAATTGACTCAGTTAAATGTTTTTTTAGTTTATTAAAATGACATCAATATCGCTATTAATGAAAATATGTTGAATTAGATAGGACAGTGTCTATCAATAACCCAACCCTTAATAAAAAAAGTCACTAATTATTCATCAAATATTCATTTAAAAAATATTCACGGAAGTCTTATAAATTTTTAAAATAAAATATATATAAATTTTAGTTTTAATTTTTTGCAGGTAGTGATATTTACGAATACAGATAATATAATACTCGTATTAGATCCGTATGTATTAAAATACTCGCTACTTGCTAGAATCAACAATCCGTCACAATTTTATCCTCGAATACTTGCAGACACAAATATGATTGTTAGTTAATTCATAGTTTAAAAAAAATTGACAATTTTTATTTTGTTGTTTCTCATGTAGTAAATCTTGTGACGTGAGAGATCTTCGACCTAACTCTTTTCATGAACACTATTATTTTTCTCCAACCAAATTTATTATTCATATAAGCATTATTTTCATTTTATATTTTAATATTTTTAAGTCAGACAATTATTTATTCTATATTTTATTTATTTTTAGTTTAATATTATTTTTTTATTTATCATATAAATATTATTATATTTATTAAATAAATTTTAGTTTCATTTTAAAAAAATTAAATATTTAAAACTAGTATATTATTAATTCATATTTTTTATAAGATTAAAATTAAACTAATTAGTTTAAATGGAATCGAATAATATAGTTAAAATTGGTTTAAATATAATTCAAAAATATTTAATATAAAAGTTCATTTTATATAAATATAATATAACAAACCATAAATTTGCTCCGATTAAAAAAAACAACATTACTTTATTTTTTTTTTTAAATTAAAACTCAATTTAATCAAATATATATATATATATATATAATACTAATATGTGTCACATCATTATATCTTACATATAGAAAACAAACAAAAAAATTGCGAAAAAGATAGCAAAATAATAAGAAAATAAATTGACAAGTAAAATGTCTCAAACTTGATTTTTAAGATACTAGCGTGAATAATATAATTGAATTTTTTTTTTTAAATTGAGACTTAATTAAAATAAAAGTTTAAGTGAAATTAACTTAAATTTTTTTAACCAAACTGGAAACTACAGTACTTAAGTTATCTATAAACCTATTTAATCATAAAACTTTGATTTTCCAAATTTAAAAACTATAATATTTTTTGAAACTTTTGAGGGATTAAAACTGAATTATCCTAAATTTTAAAGATTAAGGACATAGATCTCTCTAGAAATAAAAATCAAGAAAAAAAATTATTGAAATCGGGTACGATAAGTTATACTAATTTCCATCATATTTCGTCTTTTTGTTTACTAAATTCAAAGATAAATAAATAAAATATCCAAGTTTGATTCAAATGTGTACTGTTCCAAAACTCAACTTCCCACCCTTCAACAAGGCTCCGACATATTCGGACTGGAAATGGGAAGTGATGTGAAGTTGTGAACGGTTTAGCAGTCCCATCAATTCAGGTCAATACTTCCTTAACACAAATAAGCAACGTTAAAGAAAAGTTTCTACAAAATTTATCAATAAAAATGTTATTTACTATGAATTTTATGAATATGACTTTCTTAAAATTTGAGAGTAGTTTTTATGAGAAAGTAAACTTATAATTGTGAGAATTAATATTGAATTCATATTTTTATTAATAAAAACTTTGGTAAGAAATTCTTTCATTCAGAATATTTATCCTAAAACATTATACTAAAAAAAGGCGTAAAATTGTAAGGACGGTTTGACAGAGAGAAAAGGAGAGAGTAAATTATTTGCTAGTTTTATTGAAATAGAAGAGCAGGGTAATTGATTTAAAACATATAATTTTATGTTTTATCAAATTAATGAAATTACACAATTTTAAAAAAGTTGCATTTTACTTTACCAACTAATTAAATATTTGATTTGATTTTTTTTTCTTATCTTTTCTCAACTTATTTTCTATTTTGTATTATTTCTATTTCTTTCCCCAAAACCAAACTTACCATAAAATGTGAGTTAGGGTGGGGTAGAAAAATGAAATTGACCTGTGTTCTACCACAACCAAAATCTAATTGTTCAAAGATGATCCAAGTCCAAAAGTAACTTATGGTGCAGTATAGGTGGGGAAAAAATATCTCACTAGATGTCTATATATTGAATTGACTGTTTTTCTTGTATTTATTTTCCAAGTAACTGCTTCAACATGACTTCTGTGTATACCTCACGTCCTCCTACTAGGCCAGGTTAACATTTGGGCTTACTTAGGTCAATTCGAAGGTGCTATACTAAAAAACAATCTTATCTGTTACCCTTTCTCTTTAATGTTCATTGGTTTGGTTTATATACGCTAAAATTCTCTGTTTTCTTTCCAAACATTTAACGAGATTATTAATCATTATTTTATATATCCGAAGGTCCAGTATTTAACGTAATTATTAACAATTATTTTAGGTTATATAATAACCAGCCATTTGCTGTAGAGCAAGATTTATTTTTGTATTTTAATTTGAAAAAACGGTAGACCGATTTGAGTCCCTTTGATTTAGTTTACAAACAAGACAACATTAATTGTGTTGGCTCTGGTAGTTATATTTGCTTTACACGAAATTTTTCTTTCCATTACTGGAGCATTGATTTCATAACAGTGCATCACATATTTCAAAGCAAAGGATGAATAAAAGCATAAAGCTTGCTTCCGTCACGCTCTCAAATCCTACTTCAAATTGCATTTATGGTCTTGGTACAACAATTAAGCCAATTTCTCAATGGACGAGAATGTTTTAGTGATTGTAATCGTTTGTTTAAGGTGTTCTATTCATTGTGGATGAAAAAAAAAGGCTCTATTTGTTGATCAAATGTTTACACATCACAGAAGATTTACCGGTCAGTTTCGTGTTGTATTACATTGCATTTACATCATAAAAAAGGTATTCACTTTCCGGGCAGGTGGTCATATGTCACACAGTTTGATTAGGCAATGATAAAAGAAAACAATAAGGTTTACATGCTCATCCAACAAAATGGTATAATTACATTGCCTAAATTGAAATTTCCTCTATGTTGTATACCTGTGAATAACATCAGGGTTGATGGAAAGAGTTAGCTCCTTGTTCATGGTGATGATTGGTACCTGGCTGGCTAACAACAGGAATATCCAAGCTGCTTCCATCAGTTTCAGGTGCTACTTCCCTTACGTCAGCTATCCTTGCCTCCGTTGCTTGAATATCACTCCATTCATTGTCTCCAACCGGCTGAATGTTCACCTGATCTGTTGCCATGTGAACCACGTTCTCTGCAGGGGCGGGCATAGCTCTAGAAACACTCAGGCACGCTTTATCCACATTCTCTTCTGTGGGGTCAACATGCTTTGTATCTGAGCATGACTCTGTCTTCTCAAAAACTTGCGTTGTATCAATGTGTTGCCTGTTGAAAAGAAAACTATCTGTTAAGCCAACATTGGTTTTATGACGCGTCACATTTCATAACTGATTCGCATATTCAACCCATAAAATACAAGCAAATCATCAAATGTTTCCTTCTCTTTCGCAGTTTCGCAAGGTATCTTTCTCTATCTTTATGTTTAGGTGGGAAAAGAGGAAAAGAAAAACTAACATATGCCACTCTTGGCTATGTGAAGATACGGAGGAGGGTCAAACAGAGTGGTTTTTTATTCAAACCCATCAACCAGTCACCAAGGCAAAACACTTTCCGTTTGTCAGGTAGTCAGCAAATCTAATTTAAGAAAATGGAATTTAAGGGCAAAAGCAAATAAGATTACCTTTGAAGTTGGGCTTTTAGTACATTCACATAAGCTAGAAGCTCTTCCTTTTCTTTTGTTGCTGCAGATTCTCTCTGAACAGCCTCCCTTATCCTAGCTTCAGCATTTGCTTCTGCAACCCTAACTTTTTCTTCTGCTCTTACTACAGCTGCTTCCAAGATAACATCATGTTCTCTAGCTTTTGCCAACTCGGTGCGCCACATATTTGCTTCCTGAATAGCAGCATCTCTCTGCCTGATTAATTGTTCTTTTTCTTTGCTTAGGATCGTCACCTTTTCTTCAGACTCTTTTAGCTTCAAAAAGTAATAATAAAAAGATGAGACGAACATTCAAGACAACTCTATTGCAAGTAATATACATAGCATTAGATAAGGGTTAATTGTCCAAGGCAGTTTACCGAGAATCAGCCTTAAACTAGCAAATTGGCATACCTTCTGCGTAAACAACTCTTGCTGCTTCTCAGAATCTTTACTCAAACGCTCAATTTCTGCACAAGCAATTCTCCGATGCTCATCCATCGTATAGGCAGCAGAAGCTGCAGCCTCAGCAGCTTCAGCAGTCTCAGATAGTTTATCTGCTATATCTTTAATAGTTGAATCACGTGCCCGAAGGTCTCTAGACAAATTCTGTAGCTCCTCATCCTTCACTCTTAGTGTTTCCTGTAGAGTGGAGTAGCACCTTCAGAACAAAAACTCCAAAACAACAAAGAACCATAAAGGCGCAAGAGACAACAAATACCCACATACAAACAGTCCTTGTCAAATTAAAAAAAAATAAAAATCCTTTTTCTATTTATATCCACCGTCCTCATTTCCTCTTCAAAATCTTGGCCACTACAACTCCTCCCCCCAATAATTGATAATACTATGAGAGAAACAAAGATTCCCCAAGTTAGTTTATCCTTTCATTTCTTTTACCTCTTTGCTAAGCAAGTGAAAAAATAATAAGAGTTTGCAAATGTCATTTAGCCAAGAAAACCGTAATAAAAAATGGGATACTTCCCCTAACTCCCAAATTAAATGAGGAATTTAACCATCTTAAAACAATATTGCAACAAAAGAAAGACATGTTACTACTGTTTAATACATGAGGATGGCATAAAAAGAAGCTTTATCAAAATCCCATTTCAACCATATTGTGTATCTTGCACAATCATTGTTGAATGCATTATAACAGAAGTATGACAAATAATTGAAATCATAAAACAATCATAATTCATAAATTTTCTTTATAAAAGGTTATACCCAGAAACCATCTAGTTAAGGGTGCATTTGGGTAAGGTTTGGTAAGGTTCGGTAAAAAGGTACTTTTTTATATTACTTCGTTTCACCTTCCAAGAGTTGTACTAAAACATTTTTTTCCCCAGAGTTTTAGCTACTTTATGAAGGTTTAATTAACTTTTGATCATTGTACATGACACTCCTTCCCAAAAAACAAAAGTTTCAAGAAAAAAAATCATTTAATGTTTTGCTGTCACAGTGGGTGTGTTAGGAACCATGAATGAGCGAGCCAATGGATACTTAGATAGAATGGATGAAGGAAAGAAGTGAACAGACTAGTTATTGATAAAGGAATTCCCCTACCAAGGGTTTCAGTTTCACCTATTTACAGAAAAAACCCAATGTCTCGTTCACAAATGCTAACAACTCAGAATGATCCCTCTACTCTACCCTTGCATCCAGCTATTATTTATATAACCAATCCCCTTTCCCTAAATAACTAGTCTAATTGTCAATACAAATTTTTTGTGGTCTTCTCATTATTTTTCCAAGCAAATATATTTCTAACCTAACAGACCGAAATTTTATTCCTGTACATTCACAATACATCGCAGAAGGGATTGAATCAAGAACAATTTCACATTGGGAACAGGTCGAGAAGACTTTTCCTTCAGGACAATACCAAAATTGAGAGTTACCTATATGGAGAAAAGGTTCAATTTTAGGACTTAAGTTTCCATAATAGCAATATTACATTTTTTAGGAATTCAATTTTCATAATAGCAATGAGATTTACGGGTAAGACCCTAGCTGCTATCATGTAGAATGAGATTCCATCCGCTCGCTTTTCTCATTAAAGTTTTTTGTTATTAATTAACTTGCATCATTCCTCTCTTAAATCTCCAATCAGTAATGAAGCTTAGAGGTGATTTCAAGATGCAGGGAGCAATTTGGGCAATTAAATATACTTTTTATCAAACAAAATAAGGGGACGAAACATGAAAGTACAAAGATGTCACATCTGGAATTAATTGCAGTGACCAAAAAAAAATAGGAAATAGCAAAGAGGGAGAACGTGCAACTGGAGCCAGGTTTTCAGAAGAAATTACACAATAGTGGATGAGGCACAATAGTGGATGAGATTGAAATCAAGGTATATCAAGAGTACAACTCTGCTGCATCATCATGAATGCTGAACTATACATTTGAACACAGAAAGACAGAATAAACCAGAACGAGATTATACCTTCATGATTGTTAAATCATCCATAGGACCATCAGTGGTCCTATTATTCATCATTCCCAGAGCATTTCGCAATGAAATCTGCATTGCTGCTTCTATTTCTTTTGAGCATTCCAAGGCTGTTGAATTGGCTGCAGCAACAACCGTTGCAACAGTTCCTAACTTTGTAGAACCATTCCCACTTAAGGAATTCACAGCTTCTTTATGGGCTTTTAAAACCAACTGAGTTGCACTAACGTCAGATGAGGAAACAGTTAAAACTAAGAACTATAATTATAATTAATAATAATAAGAGGAACACAGATATAAAAGCTGAACTATGACATGGCATTAGTATTCGGCAGGTCTCCCTTTCGAAGCAAATGTATATTTCCACGAACATAAAAATACACTGTTCAAAAGATTTAGAAAATTGTGAAGGACTGCATTATTACATGAATTTTAAAAATGACAGAAGTAAACAAAGTTTTGCAAGTAACAAATTAATGGTAAACCACTACACAGTTGTATTAGAACATTTAGGTTCAAGCGTGCAGTAATTTGTTTGCAAGCTACACACCTCTTATAAGTTATACATCTTACAATCTCATGCTTTGAAATACAAAAAATAAAATAACATACATACTAATACATTCAACAATACAAAATAACATAAAAAAAAGGCTAACGTTATATTCCATTGATTATAACTTATAAGCAAAGGTAGAAAAAAAGTGTCGGATTGCAAAACTTACTGTAAAGTTGATACCCATGCTCTAGCTGCACCAGGAGTTTCGGCACAGAGGAAGTAATCTTTTTTCTGTGGTGTCCCAATATCTAAAGAAGGCAATTAAGGTACCAGGCAGAGTGATTTTCATTAATCTGTTAGCAGCTATCAAATTCACTGGAAGCACTAAAAGCCATAAAAATGACAAAAAGGATACAAAAGCAGCAACCGTCATACTTTGGAAGCCCCCTGTAACATGCAGAAGTAAATAAACAACCATATCGCGTATAAAAAATCCACCCAACAAAACTTATGTCATATCTGGAAACTACATGTTAAAAACACTGTTCTTACTGGAAATTCACAGGAGATACGGTGATCGTGCTATTGGCATCAAATATAATCGTTCCTTTCACAGAAGGTTCGTTTCGTCTTATCCTAAAACAGGGGAAACATCCAAAACAATACAGAACTTCAGTAATCAAAGTGATTTTCATTTTCTCGCATTAAGAGAAACCAGTATGCATAGACATACTTGTATTCCATTTTCCCCGTTGTCGGGTCCAAGATCACCCAACGCTCGTTCCATTTTCTCAGCTGTGAACACAAAAGCGGTTTTCACAATTAAGGCTACAAAGATGGTCACAAAAACAAAATTGCTATCTAAACGATTACAAAGCAAACAAGAAAACAGAACGCATTGGAATTGCAAGATGATCAGAACAGCGCGAAAGAAATAACAATTGGAATCAGGAAAAGAGAAGAGTAGAGGCGAAAATAAAGTGAAATTGGAGCGAGAAATGATAAATAGGTATTGAGATAAAGGAAGTGCATGAATTACGGTTTCAGATCTCTTGAGAAGTGGTCCCTGCAACAAGTTTCTACCGGAAGCGGATGCAAGTTGACGCTTGATCTTCTCCAAACTATTCTCTGTGGTTTCTGCAGCTCGCTGTGTCATTGCAATTCAGCTCAGAGTTATTAAACGCAACAGAGAAACACGAACACAATGAGAAATAGAAAAGAGAAGGTGGCGATTCATGAGTTACCGGAGAAGCCATGAGCGTAGATCAAGAGTTGGAAGAAACTCAAACGCAAGGGTTTTGGGTGGTGTTCCCCAGATTTGCGTTTTGAGTGTTTTTAGAATATTGATTGAGATTTTAATTTTTGAAAATTAAACTATATATTAATGGGAAAGACCGGTAGGTTCTTAGCCACACTGACTTGCAGTTGTGCACTTTCTTGACATTTTTTTTGTACTTAATTAATTTTAAAATAAAATATATTAATTAGATTTATGACAATAGTTACAATAATATATATATATATATATACACATAATTTTTTATCAATAAGATAGTTAACCCAAAATAACTTTTTTCATTTTGTGAGTGTTTATTTTTGTTTTTAATTTTTTTTTTCTCTTTGTCTTGTGCTGATATTTTTGTGTTTACTGATTTTCTCGTAATTTATAACAAAAAAAATTTAAAGAATAAAAAAACATAAATAAATATAGTGACTTCAAACAAAGAGGGCCAGGACAAATATTATAAGAACTAAGTAACTATTTCAACCAAATTTTCAAAAATTATACCTAAATACACACTAATGGGACGAAAAATAAAACATATGATGAAGTGCACAGATAACAAAAAAGAAAAAGTGTGAGATTGAAACATTGAGTATGCAACTTCGTAGAAATTATGAAATTAAAGTTTAACGTTTATAACAAGAATTAGTATATTCTTCATGGAATTTTTTACTTTAGAAATTCTGAAATTAAAATTTAACGTTTACGACAAAATTAGTATATTCTTTATAGAATTTTTTCGTTGTTGTCGAGCTTGAGAGTTTATATTAATTTATCTATAAAAAAAAAAACTCATTTCTTTTCAATTTAAAACAATATATCTTTCAGAGAGGAGAAAGAAACATTAAAAAAATTGTAAGAAAGTAGGCTAAGTTCATGCACTAAAAAAATATTTTTCTATAATATTTTATCATTTTTTTATAATTATTAATTACAAAATTGTCCGAATTTTCCTCTCCTCTCTTTCGTCAGGGTTACCTAAGTTTTGTCAAATTTAGTAATAATTCATGCATTAATTAATTTTATTTTTTTTCCTATGGTAAGCTTGTAGACGCACAAACTATTTTAATTTTTTAAAAATAAGCAAAGAAACATAATGAAAGGTTGAAGAGGAATATTGCTTTGTGATGTCTAAATTTGCTTTCATGTTCTTACACTCCATTTGACTAAAATGAACATGGTGAAGGATTACAAAAATAAATTAAATGTACTTCCTTAAAAGATTTATACCAGTGTGATAAGATTCATTATCATTATATTTACATATTTTAGTTAATGGTATTTTGTTCATGTATAAAAATGTAAATACAAAATATTTGTACATATATAATAAATGAAAATAAATATTAAAATAAAAATAACTATATACAAATTGAATCATGGTAAGTCAATAAATAATATCAATTGAGATATTTTGAAATATTTGTATTAATCATGTTTTACTAAACAGTAACATATGATCTTATTAAGAGATTTTATCTCTAATAAAAATTCAAAATCAAATATATGGGTAAGTTCATTCCATTTAATATCCTTACGTTTATAAATATTTCAGATAGATAAAAAATTTCATATTTTAATTTAGGTGACTTAAACAATAAGATCATTATTAAACAATATTTTTGTCTACTTAATTAAGAACACAATGTCTATATAACCTTCATTGATACCTGACTTAATTAATACAAATTTAACATACGAGAAACTACAATTTTTAGAAAAAATCATGTAATTTTTTTTCTCTCTAATTGCTTCTTTGTTTCTCCAAAATTGTTAATTTAACTTTTGCGTTTTTAAGATTTGACACTGTTAGAGTGATTTATCCGAAGAACTCTACCAAATTTTATTATCAATTTCTGTATTAGGTGAGTTTCATAATTTATTATTTTTTTACAAAATAATTTGTTTTCTCGCATGCAAACTTTTTTTTTATTGCATGTTGTATCCATTTATTATTGATGAAACTCCTTTTGGTGGAGATCATAAATATTTGTTTTGATCGTCATTTGTCATTTTTTTTGTGTAGATATAATAATTTTACGTGTGAAGTTATTTAGGAGAAAAGAATAATGTTTGACAAAGTCTATAAAATAAAAGAAACTAATTTCATTGTAAATTTATTGTCTTATATTGTTGAAAGATAAAAATTGTGGTATCACTACAAAAATTATTGAAATTATCGACAAAATTTTATCGATAGAAATAAATTTGTCGAAAAAATGAAATCACTGATAGATTTACCAATTGATTTTGAAATGTATACTACCGATAGATTTATCTTTGTGTGTTGGTAACATAGATTTCAATTATCGACAAATTTTTTTGTCGATAAAATTTGCCACTGATTTAAAATTCTTATTATTGACAATTTTTGTTGTTAGTAAATACGTAAAAAAAAAAATGACAAGATTTTTGTCCAAACCACGGGAACATAGGCAAAGCACTCATTTATTCTCTCTTCTCACTAATTCCTCCATTCAGCACCTACATTTGGTTCACCACCATCAAACACTCATCCTAAAATCAACATTCACTCACCTCCTCTCTCAAAGACAACTACACTCACAACATAGTCCATTCTCACTCATAATCACTAGTAAAACTCGTCCTGCATTATCATCCATAACCCACAACAACAACAAAAACTGAATTAAATTGGAGGCATAATCATCCATAACCCACAACAACAACAAAAACTGAATTAAATTGGAGGCATAGGGGCTCCACCGATGTTGGCAACATCTCTGGTTGCGAACGAAGAAGCCATCCGTGGTGAGGATGTGTGGGCGAAAAGAGATCAAAGAGAAAAAGAGGAACTCGTGTTAATGGAGACAATCACCAGCGCCAGTGTCGTGACAGCGATGACCCGATGGCGAGCATGTTAGGAATCCAAGTGTGAGTCTAAGTCCCACATTGACCAGAAATGAGAAAGTAAAGCACTATATAAGAATAAAGACCCATAAACCCATTGCCTTAAGGTTTTGGGTTGAGAGTGTTGTTCTTCCCAGTGAAACCCCATCTGTAAAACCTGACAAGCGGTATGGCAAGAGTCCCAGGTAAGGGTTCTAGATAAGCGTGTCCCGTTAAGAAGAACGACGGTACAGAAAAGGACAATAAGTTATTTTGAATGTTTGAAACGTCAAATAAATTAATAAAATTAAGTTAAAAAAATTAAATCTATATATTTATAATATTTATAGAAATGAATGATTACATTGATCTAAAAATTTAAAGAGAAACTAATTTTAATTTTGAAATAAATAAAAAAGATATTTAATTCAATAAAATATAACTATAGGATATCTAACCCAGGTATCCCAGCTTCCATGTAAGTTTAAACAACAACAAAAAAACTAATAAAATTCGTAATTTGAAGCACATTTTTCATAAAGGTTTATTTTGTAAATTTTGGTTCTCATTCTGTGTGTAAAACTTAGTATTAAAATATATTTTTAAAGAAGTATTTGAAAAGTTAAAGAGATTTCAATATTGCTAATCAGTGATATTGCTTACTTTAACACAAATAATACTTAAAACAGTTTTGTAATATTATTGAAATATTATTTATTGAAGACATTTGTTATTTATACGTCTAAATATTATTTGTAGTAATTACAAAACAATAAAAGAAGACTTAAATATGGTCAAAGGCCTTTTCGGTAAAAAAAATTGGACAATTATTAATAATTTTGTGTGTTGCATTTTTTTCAAAATGATAATTTTTGTGTGTAAAGATTTTATATATATATATATATATATATATATATAAATATATTATGCTAATCAATTTACATATAGGGTTAAGGGTTGAGTTACTAAGCCTTTTAATAAA
>Ga0099823_1001290_pt1 | contig 20263 bp, 13 predicted proteins | sample CowpearedBW_FD_76831 | JGI IMG/M metagenome (GOLD analysis project Ga0099823, IMG submission 76831) | Root nodule microbial communities of legume samples collected from California, USA - Cow pea red BW | ecosystem: Host-associated > Plants > Roots > Nodule | place: USA: California | collected...
TATAATAAAAAATAATCAAACCAATACACATCGCTTGTTTTAAAAAATGTTATCTATTGATGAATTGAAAAAGTGCTATCCATTAATGAAAAATAGACAATGTTTGTTTGAATAAGCGCTATCTACTAATGAATTGAAAAAGCGCTACCTATTGATGAAAAACTACTCTCATAGACAGCGCTTATTCAATCAAGTGTTGTCTATGAGAGCTTTGATAGACAACGCTTATTCAGTCAAGTGTTGTCTATGAGAGCTTTGATAGACATCATTTTCTAAAGAAAGTGCTATCTATTAAAAAATATATAGATAACGCTTGTTTAGACAAGCGCTATCTATCAAGTGTCATTAGACATCGCTTTTTTGCAAGCGCTGTCTATTAATAGATACCGCTCCAATAGATAGCCTAAAAAGCGCTATCTATTAAGAAAAAAAATGCTATCTATTGCCAAATTTGGCGTAATGATGCTTCAGATGTATTTACTATAGCCCAACTTAAAACATGGGGTTGGTTAACCACCAAATATCCAAAATCAAAGTTTACATATTCAGATTGATGTTTAAATCCTATAACATGCTTAAAAGCTTTATGATAATTGGACAAATGATTCGATTATTGGGTAGTAATTGGATAAAGGTAACAAGTAAACATATAGAATATGAGCAAAAGGAGAGGTTTTTGTTATAAGGATGGACTCATTTTCATTATTTTTTCATGTTGTTAGCCTAGATATACAGAATCTTCTTTTGTAAATTTGAACTTATACCTAACTAAAGTGAATGATGATAACATTGTGCGATCAACAAAAATTTGCAATGAGACTGAACCACTATAGTGAATATGATGGTGCTATAAAAGAATGCTAAATTGAATAACGAAGAAAGGACAACGATGAAAGTGAAAATGACAAATACTCATACTTAAAGGGGTTGATTTACTATGTTAGTAAAATATATACCTAGATGATGGACACTTAATGACAATAATTAATTAGTATAAATAAGAGTAAATCGATACATCCATCACATGAGACTGTTCACTACTAAATGTTTACCACATAAAAGTAGAAAGTTTATTCTAGTTTACAATTTCAAATTTTAAAGATTATCTTTGAAAATGGTAAGAAAAAGTAACATTACAAATATTTTTTTTAAAAGAATTACGACACCCTAACTACTCTATTAATACTACATTTTTTTTGTCTATCAAATAAAATAAAATGTTTCCTACCTTACTCTTAAACTTAGCTCTTACCGAAAGCCCAATCATATTGTATTGATGCTAATGTGTGAAAAAAAAAATAGTAAAGTCATATTACTTTTATGGATTATTCCAAACAACAATTTCAATAACAAAAATTATAAGCAAAAATAAAAATTGAAGTAGTATTTAAATTTTTGAAACGATATTTATCTTCTTTCAATTTACTTAATAAACTATTTTTTTTCTCATATCACTTTTTTCTACCGAACCTATTATATAATTAGGTAAAGTCTTTTGATTATATTACTTATATTAGTATGATTTCATAAGAACGAACGATAAATTTAGTTCCTAGAATACTATGTTTTTTCTTAAAAAATCTTTAAAATAATAAAATCATATAAGTAATTTATAGTAAAGAAAAATAGGATAAAGAATTAATTTTATTTGTATAATTCCGGTTACAACATCTAATCAGTTTTCATAGTAAAAATCCACACAGAATTTTTCTTACTAAATAGAAAACCCACATAATATATAAACAAACTTAGTTATTACGCCGACGGTACTCTTATTGTAAGAGTATATAGTAAAACTCTTAAAAATAAAGATTTATTGCCAAATGTTTCCATATTTAGTCAAATTTAAATTCGTTGTTTCGGAACTGGGAAGGAATATATAAATTCAAGTGACTCCATCGATTGTCCAAAAACACACCGCAATTCTCCGCACCGCGTTTCCATACGAACACTTGACCAAATTTTCTCTTCTGTTCCTTGCTTTCCTGCAATGGTGGGCCCCTTCAGCGCCGGCGATCGCAGGGTGGTTAGAGTCGCCATCGTAGGCGACGGTGGCACCGGAAAATCCACACTCGTTGCCGCAATGGCGTCGGAATCTTTCCCCAAGTCCGTTCCGCCCGTGCTCCCTCCCACTCGCTTGCCTCATAATCTCTACCCCGATTGCGTTCCTCTCACCCTCATTGACACACCTTCCAGGTCTCTGCCACACTCACATTCCTTCTCCGCGCCATCACTATTCAATTCAAGCAAAACAAAAGAAAACTGACAGTAGTAATACTTTTGCAATTAACTGGTTAATCAGATATAAGCCCTAGATTCAACCGAAAGGAATGCCATTCAATTTTCTTAATGTAGAGTTTATATGGGAGTTTTCTCGTTTGAATTAACACTTTCATCCCGACGTGTGATTTGTATTGTTTTAGCTTCGAAAAGCAAGGTGCGCGCAATGAAGAGTTGAAGCGAGCTGACGCGGTGGTCTTAACCTATGCTTGCAACGAACTGTTGAGCTTTGAGCGTTTGAGTACTCACTGGCTCCCTGAACTGCGGAAATTGGAGGTAGTTTTGCTGCTTTTAGTTACTGACAAATTTTCTGTTTAGAGATGGAGTGTGAAGTGAATGGGAAGCTGATGGTTGCCTTCTATTTTTATTGTGATGCAGGTGAAGGCACCTGTGATTGTGGTTGGCTGCAAGCTTGACCTGCGGAATGAAAATCAGCTAGTGAGCTTAGAGAGTCTTACCACAAATATTATGCAACAGTTCACTGAAATTGTCACTTGTGTTGAGTGCTCTGCTGCTACACTTTATCAGGTATGTTGTTTTGCTGCTTCATTGTTACTTGGTTGTGCTCAAGGTTTTACATTGTGGCTGCGTGGTTTTATGTGTTACTTGATATTGTTGGAAATTTGGACATCTGCCGCTGATTTGGGCACAACTGTGGTTGCATACGCCTTCGGAACCTTCTTGTTGTTGGCGAAATCACAGTTGCGGACCATGTTTTAAAATCTCGGTCATGCTTATCTATGGTTTAGTTATTTAAATTATAAGTGTATACATAGTTAGTCTGTTATATGGTTAGAAAACAGCATCAGAAAATGTATGAGTGGAACATAATTTTGATTTTTAAAGATCACTCATTCCTGCGTATTCCTTTGAGTGCGATTTATTACAATAATCCTAAGAAAGTCGTTCGTTGATGTGATAGAGCAAGGTCTGGCTTTAGACATATAAGGATAACTTCTTGATGATATTGGAATTATATTCAACTCCCTATTTAGTAAAACTCAGGTGCGTTATATTTGATTATTTTTAGGTCCCTGAAGTTTTTTATTTTGCGCTAAAAGCAGTACTGCATCCAGTAGATCCATTGTTTGATTATAAAAGACATGGTTTGACAGATCGATGTGTGAGGGCGTTAAGAAGAATATTTATTCTATGCGATCAAGACATGGATGGTGCTCTCAATGATGAAGAACTAAATGAGTTCCAGGTTTTTATAAATTACCCTCCTTTCCTTTTCTAGTTTGAATATTTAGTTTTGTCCTATGCCCTTTACTTTTGCTAATTCATATTTCAACAGGTTAAATGCTTCAATGCAGCATTGCAGCCATCTGAAATAGTAAAAGTCAAATCGATTGTACAGCAGAAAGTACCTGACGGAGTCAACTCTATTGGTCTTACCTTTCCAGGCTTTATTTATGTCCATAACATGTTTCTAAAGAAAGGGCGAACAGAGACATTGTGGACCGTTCTAAGAAAGTTTGGATATGATAATGATTTAAAACTCCGGGATGATTTCCTTCCAGTTCCATCTATGCATGCTTCTGATCAGGTCATACTTTTTTTTTTTTTCTTGGTTTTGGCTGTTAGTGTAGTTCGATTTCGACCTTCTTGTTTGAGTCAATTTGTAGAGGTTAGAGTACTAGGTTAACCATTCAATTGTTATAATCTCTACACTTGTATTAACCTTAACAGAAAATTTGTGTAATTGTTAAATGAGGAAAACTAAAATGTTATATATGAGTGTACTTGTTTGTTCTAGTAATATTAACCATTAATTACTAATCCTGTGTCGATGTTATATATGATTGCTCAAAATCAAACAAGTGGGAAATGTTAGCTGACAGATTGAACTACTCAGATCACTAGGATAGGTGATTACAGAGAATATAGATTTTATTTTTTCTTTAAAATTTAGCTCTTATATGTTGTGTGGTTATTCATTTTCCAGACTCTGGCAGTTTGGACTGTAATAGTTTACTGCTAGTACTTGACATATTATAATATTATTCCTTTTTTCTCATTTTTGAATTGGAAAAAGGATGCAAATATTTGATGGTATAGTTTAGTGATGCATGCTTGTTCAATCAAATGATCATTTGTAGAATCGTGAGACATAGTTTCTCTTCTAACCAATCACTGCAATCCTCTTGTTTTAGGGCATTAAGTCACGACAAACATTTTTGTGAATGTGTTCTTTTGATTGCTGTATAACATGCAAAAAATATGTAAGAACTTACTTTCTTAGACATTGTCATGCAGGGTGTGGAGCTGACACGTGAAGCCGTAGAGTTTTTGAATGGTATCTTTCAATTGTTAGATACAGATAAAGTATGTATAACTCTTTTAGATTATCTTGACCACTACTATGTGCATTAAAGACCCACTTTATGTGGCTTTCCATGAATAACATCAATATACTCTTCTAATTTTCGGTTTGGAAACCTGATACTTTTCTAGGACCTAACTCTACAACCTGCCGAAGTTGATAACCTATTTGATACTGCTCCAGAAAGGTGACCTTTGCCAGTACTTGTCCTTTAAAAGTAGTATCATCCTAATTTTATGTTTATTGTAATTGGAATTTCTTAGCTTGATGAAGTAGTTCATATGATCAAAAGGCGGTCAATATAATTTTGTGTTTTCTTTGTAATTTTTATTATGCTTTTTCTATTAAGTGACTGAATTCTCACATGGGAAGATAAGAAAACCACATGAGAAGATGAAGCATTCATGTTCTCATGGTGGAAAATAATGATACATATAGTAGAAGTTAAAAGCAACACTAGAGGGAATGAATTACTAGTGGACATTAAAAACTACTGATTAGGAATTAATGTGGAATTTAGTGGGTCTTATTATGGTTGTCTACACGGGCACATAATTTAGCCTGTAAAAAGACGTATTTGTAATGTAATAAAAGGATATACATGAACTCTGAAGATAACTAAATTTTCTCTTTGTTAACATTTTATGGCGTTGAGTTGTAAGAATCCAAGTTTTGATCTTATCAGGAAACCTGTGACGATCAATCGTATAACTTATCACTTACCTTCTCATAATTCTTGAGTGTGGTGTTTATATCCTTTCCCGAACTAAATATCAGAATGATTCCCCTTTTGTATTCTGAGTAGTCTAGAACTTGTTGACTACCTCTAACAACTAGACATATTGCTTCAGTAACTAGAAGAGTGCTTTAGATAGCTTTTAAGTTCGACCCTTGAGGACATAATAGTTTACAAACTTAGTTTTCTAGCAAAATAATAGTAATTGCACTATTAGTTTGGTGGGTAAGATAAGTTACCTAATTGATTAGGTAGTTTGAGTTGTAGGACCAAGGCAAGGGTTCAGCTTAGGAGAAGAAATCTCTTTTTGTCGTAAAGATTCAACTATTATTGACAACCTCTATTGAATACTTGCTTTTTGAACTTGCTAATGTAAGCACTTAATATGTTTTTTTTTGGGGGTTTTATGCAACTTTTCAATGCCGTTTTGTAAGTATATTGTTTCATAACTTGCATCATAACTTCTCCGAGAGATAGATTGGAATTGACTTAAATTTGCTGGAAAAAAAGGAACGGTCAAATATGTTGATCAAGCAAAGAGTTTTATAATAATAATGGATGTTTGGATTCAACTAAGTTCTTTGGTTATTATTACTATCCATGTGTCGTTGGTTGGTAATGCTCAAGCAATAACGATGAGAACTTAGGTTGGGTAAGTTCTTTTTCTCTAATTCATTGACTCTTGTTACACGGGGTTGATTTAACTTATATTTTCTTTCATTTGAACCAATCCTATGGGTTTCTTAGTGTATTGTTTATATTGATTGTGAGCGAGGTTTTAAATTGTTATTCTGTCTCGATCCTTGATGTTGTAGGAAATTACGGATGCAATAAATCTGAAAACCTTAACATTGCAGTCAAAATCGTAGTCATTGACCTTGCTAAAACCTTGATAGTGAGTATGGTTGTAGCATTTCATGCTAGTGTAGTTATAATGGCTTGAAAATCTCTCAAACTTTGGGGGAGTGGATTGTTTCACTTGAAAATCTGAACATAAAAAACATGATGCTTACTCTTTTTAGTTGATATTACTTGAAACCAATAAGAGTAGTATTAATTTTAAACCTTTTATCCATGTTCAAGTGTGATATGTTCTTGACAAAAGTTTCACGTTCTGAAATTTTTACTTGTTTATGAATTTCAGTCCATGGAACAATGCTCCATATAAGGATGCAGCAGAGAAAACTGATATGGGCTATATCTCTCTAAATGGATTTCTGTCTCAGGTGCTTACTTTATGCTTTTCTTTGTTCTTCAACCATTACTGTTGGATGGATCTCTGAAAGTATTTTTGTGAGTCCTGATTCTAATTGTCAGCATTATTGATGCCTGTGATCTACAAAGGCTTTTTTCCTTGCTAATTTAGTGAACAGATTATGAGGTTGAGACTTGAGATAGGTTTTGTGCTAGCAACTGTCATCAGTATTGTATATATTCATACAGAAATATTAGCAGTCATAATGGGCCTCGAATGACTCTTTGGGGAAACTTATATATTAGTCTTGACAGAAAATGGGTGTTTAAGGGTGATAAAATGGGCATATTTAGGCAACTAATCAATTACTACCATCATAACATCATACATACCCATGTGACTATGGAAGCCCCATGACAAAGTCCATTGAAATCTCTACCCAAAGTTGCTTTATAATTGGTGGTAACAACTTAGTTGGGGACAATGTTTGGCATTTGTGCCATCAACATACATCGCACCCATGACCAAAATCCGTAACATATTTTTTCATTCCCTTCTAGTAAAAGTTTCTAGCCAACCTCTTGTATGTTTTTGTGGATTAAAATGGCTTCCTATAGGGGTGGAATGAAACTATTGTAATATTATAGGAATCAACAATGAACTTTTAGATGATAACATCTTCCCTTTATAGAAAACAACCCTTTTCCACCAACTATAATTTGGTTTGCTTGTTGGGTCAGCTTGCAAAGTATTTTGCAATTGAATCAAAGCTAGATTTATTTATATTTCGTCCTTAGACTTGGAAAATCCAACCAGAGCGAACTCATGCGTATTCCCAATTCGACAATAGCATGTCTTCTTGATGTGTCATCTGTTTCCTGGACCAGGTTTATTTCACAACATCAAATTGGTACCCCAAAAGCTTGGATGGCCAACATTGTTGGTCAATAATGGTAATTCTTTGGCGGAGTAAATGCTTCAAGCTCCATGACTGATAAGCACCTTGAAACTGTTTCCCATAAGGTAGTGCTTCCAACATTGAAAAGCTAGCACAAGTGACATAATTATCTTTACATGGTCAGATTCGGTCCTTGGAGAAAGAGCCTTGCTAAAATATGCTATCTGTCTTTGGACCAATCCCAACCAAAAGCATCACATTAAACCACAAACAACTTGGTGAAATTTGTCAAAACCAGTACAACAAAAGAAGCTAAGCAACCCACCCTTGAGATGATATCAAAGGAAATTTGAGCCTCCTTTTCCAATGAAACCCATCTTTTTTGGTTAGAGGGACAAGCTCATTTCCCCCAGTCCTTGATGAATTTCCTGTAGTACCTAGTGAGCCTTTGGAACCCTCTTAATTCCTTTACTTCTTGAGGGACTGGCCAATCTAAGAAAGATAGCTTGAACCTTCGAAGGGTCCATTTCCACCCACTGCAATGAAACAATATGACCAATATATTGTAGTCTTGGTTGTCTCAAGGAACATTTTTTTTCTATTTATAGCAAATTGGTGTTGGACCAAAAGCTTTGAGCATTTAATTTAAATGCATAAGATGAGATTGACGAGTAGCGCTATAAACCAATATATCATCAAACAATACCTACACATACTTCCTCAATAATGGCTTAAAAACAGACTTCACAGTAGGTCGAAAGGTTGAAGGTGCATTCATGGGTCCAAAAGGCATCATAAGACACTCATAGTGTCCCTTATGGGTGTGGATTGTGGTATTGTGTGTATCTTCTTGCCTCACCCTTATTTGATGGAGAACCCAAACTTAAAAATGCAATCTTAGATAAAGAAAACATGAACCATTCAACCCATCTAACTACTCCTTTATGGTTGGAATAGGGTGCTTGTCTAGAATAATTACCTTATTCAACTCTCTAGAGTTCACACACATCTCCAAGTTTTGTCCTTCTTCTGAACTAAAATCATTGGACTGGTGCTATGCTTGATTTCACCTCAACCAACAACTCCAATTGTTTGTCTATCTCATCCTTGTGGTTGTAAGCATGAATGTACAACATAACACTCATTGGGTTACTATTTTGCTTCAAGGTGATGGTGAGATCATTGTTCCTATGAGGTGGTAGCTCCTTTGGATTCTGAAGGACTAATTGATGTTGATTAAGTTTGCCCAAGATCCTTACTCTCACAAGGAGTTCTAGCTGATCTATCTAGTTGTTCTCATTTCTATAGCCACATTTTGTATAATTTTTATTGCAAGGATGAAATATGATTTCTATCTTGGACTTGATATCCCTTGTTGTAATCAATCATTCTTCTCAAAGTCATTGTCTTCCTATTCCAATTTGTTTCAGTTTTCCACAAGGTCACTGGCCACTCAACACCTAAAATAGTGTCCATTCCCCCTAGGTCCAAAACATAGGCATCCACAACTTTATTATATCTTGCCACCTTGACTTCAATAGCTGGGCAAAGTCCCCTTACCTTGCACCTACTTCCATTTCCTAAAGTACACTGTGAGTTTGTGTAAACCACCTTCATCCCAAAGAAATGACTAACTCTATAACTGTGAAATTGTGACGAGCTCTGCTATCCATGAGCATAATATGTGGGATAATCCTTCAGCAGTCCTTTGAACTTAGTGGTCTCTAAATGGACTGTTTGTTGATGATCAATATTTCCCTATGATCCTGTTAGGTAAACTTAAATAGAATAAAGTTTATGTTATAGCCGTTGTTGGTAGTTAGTATACTAGCCGTTTATAACCGTTGGGTGGTTAATGCACTAGCCATTCGATAGTTAATGCACTAGCCGTTTATAGCAGTTGGGAGTACAACGGACGAAAATTGTAAGCTTATAAATTGTATTGTTGATGGCATGAATAAAAATAACAAAAAGTGAATAAGTTTTTCATTCAAGAGCCTCTTTCTACTCACAAAGTGGTATCAAGACTCGGTAGGCAACCAAGGAGCTACAGAAAGCTAGGTTGTTTTTGAGTGTTAGAGAGAGCCAGTTAGCCTGAGTGTCTGAGAGTTGAAAAAAGTGAGTGATGGCCAACAATATGTCCTTATCCCAGCTGACACAAAAATCCAACTACGATAAGTGGAGCATGCAGATGAAGACCTACCTCGGATCCCAAGACATATGACATGTAGTTGAAGGTGGCTTCGAAGAGCCAAAGGATTCTGATGAACAAACAGTAGCCCAGATTGTTGCGTTGAAAAAAAACACGAGTCAAAGATAGGAAAGCTATGTATGCATTGTACCGAGCTGTGGAGGATGCAAGCCTTGAGAAGTTAGCAAACGCTATGACTTCAAAAGAGGCGTGGGAGATCTTGGAGAAAACATATAAGGGAGATGACCGTATGAAACAGGTTCGTCTTCAAGCTCTCAGAGGAGAGTTTGAGAGGTTGCTGATGAAGGAGAACAAAGGGGTAACCGAGTTCATATCTCGGGTGGAGACTGTGGCAAATCAACTCGGCAAGAATGGGGAGCCGTTGCCTGCAAACCGAGTTGTGGAGAAAATTTTGAGGTCATTGACATTTGACTTCGACAACATTGTGTGTGCTATAGAAGAATCTAAAGACCTCTCAAAGCTCACGGTGGAGGAGCTTGTTGGGTCTCTGGAAGCCTATGAACAAAGAAGAAGAAAGACGAAGGAGGATTACTTTGGCCAAGCACTCCAAGCAAGGACAAATTTCAAGGAGAAAAAGGCGTTTGGAACTTAGAACACTCATGGCAGAGGAGGAAGAGGTCATGAGAGTCAAAGCCGAGGTCCTGGAAGCAGAGGTCAAGGACGTGGTGGTCAAGGTCGAGATGATTACGAAGACGGTGCTGCCAGCCTGCAAAATTGGTGTGACCGAGGACGAGGTGGAGGTCAATCAGGCAACATTGGTGAGTGCTACAAGTGGGGCAAGCCCGGTCATTACGCAAATGAGTGTAGATCGGTCAAGTGTTATAACTGTGGTAAGACCAGTCATTTTGCAAAGGATTGTCGGTCTCAAAATAGAAGAAATGAATCAACCAATCTTCTTACAGAAGAGGTTGAAGAACAAGCAGGAATATTGCTGATGGCCAATAGCAAAGCGAGCTCAGCACATGATGTGAAGAGCTCGGCACATGGTGGGAAGAATTTGGCAACGGAGGAAATTGATGAGGATGAGATGTTGCTGACAAGGAGCTCGGATATCGAGCTTGGTCCGAAACTCTAGCACAAACATCGAGTTTAGTTTGAGAGTCCAAAACAACTCGATCTGGTATCTAGAAAGTGGAGCTAGTAACCATATGTGTGGAGATGAAAGTATGTTTGACGAGCTCTCCAAAATTGAGGCTGGACATGTGTCATTTGGAGACGCTTCCAAGGTGATGGTAAAAGGACGAGGTACAATATGTTTTTCTCAAAAAATAGACGAATTGGGACAATTTGGGATGTGTACTACGTACTCGACCTCAAAACCAACATATTCGAGGCCCATTAATCCAGTAACAAACAAAGTTCTTGTGAGTCGAGATGTTGTAATAAATGAGGAGAACGAATGGAACAACTCGATAGTGACAGTTAAGAGCTTGACAATGACAAGTGAGAACTCATAAACTATTTTTGGAACCTCGGCAAATGAAAGAAGAAGTCTGGCCAATGTTCCAGTAAGACAACAGGAGGTCTCTGACGAGGAAGAAGAACCATTGCAGGCCAGAACTCGGAGCCTTCAAGACATATAGAATACAACTAACGAGGTACATGTTGCGTGCCTTTTGGCAGATTCTAAAGATGTTAGTTTTGAAGAAGCCATGGTGAATGAGAAATGGAAGAAGACAATGGACGAGGAGATTGCTACTATAGAACGCAACAACACGTGGGAACTATCTATGTTAGCCACAAGGAAAGCAAAGTACAAGTCGACTACAGACAAAGTGAAAGCAAAGTCAACCATGAAGAAAGCGAAGAACTTGACTATTCATGAAAGGGACAAGCACAATGTGAGAAGAATTATTGTACGTGGGAAGCCGGGATGAAGAATAAAGGAACAAAGATGGAGAATAAAAGAAGCATTTAAGTTTACGGGGGAGTTTTGTTAGGTAAACTTAAATAGAATAAAGTTTATGTTATAGCCGATGTTGGTAGTTAGTATACTAGCCATTTATAGCCGTTGGGTGGTTAATGTACTAGCCGTTGGATAGTTAATGCACTAGCCGTTGAGTAGTTAATGTACTAGTTGTTTATAGCCGTTGGGAGTACAACGGACGAAAATTGTAAGCTTATAAATTGTATTTTTGATGGCATGGATAAGAACAACGAAAAGTGAATAAGTTTTTCATCCAAGAGCCTCTTTCTCCTAACAGATCCAAGACTTGACACACCATAACATGTTCTTCTTTGTCCCCTTCATCTCCGGTGGCAACTAATGATTGTTCATAGAAGTAATCACCTTCCCAAAAGAGCAGGTGCAAATATTTTTGAGGCATTGGTGAATGAGATTGTAATGTTTCCCACACTTGAAACACAACCCCTTATTGACATGTCTATCATTATCGATGAAGATTCAGAAAGGCAATTTTGAGGTTGTTACTTCATTTGATTGCTTGGAAAGATACATTAAAGGAAGTTTCTTAATGTTATTATTATTAAGTTTTGAAAATTTTGGTTTTCTGATAATCTGGACGTCTGTTTTGTTGTGCCTGGAGTACCCTCTGTTGCCTAGAAACTATTGCTTTGTGGTTTCCTTGCGGGGGTAATAATACCTCTCTTACATATGTGTGTGGTCCAAGGAGGGATCAATTTACTTTATGAGTAACACTAAAATAGTTACTTCGGATGCTCATTCTCATTCTTTTAATGGTTAAAGATGAGTTACTCACTGTTACAGTTAGATTAAAAAAATACTAAAGAGGGGAACGAGACTAACATTTTCAAAGTTATTCTTAGAGATATGTAATTCATCCTCTCTTTTTCTCTTGATATATTTGTTTATTCTCTTTGCTTCATCTTTTGGATGGGATGAGTTTGGTTGTTGTTTCCTCTAGTCATATGACTTGGTTCCTGCATTTATATTTTGTATTTCAGATAAATTAAAAAGAATTGTCTTATTTACAAATTCCTCACATTTAGTTAGAAACTGAGTTTTTTTTTTGTTGATGTATCTTTTAAATTGTATGGTGCAGTGGGCCCTCATGACATTACTTGATCCAAAACTTAGCTTGGCTAATTTGATTTACATTGGATATAAGGGTAATCCTGCTGCAGCATTCTGTGTCACTAGTAAAAGATCATTAAATCGCAAGAAGCAAACAACAGAAAGAAATGTGTTCCAATGCTATGTTTTTGGTTCTAAACATGCTGGGAAATCTGCTTTGCTGCACTCATTACTGGGAAGGTAGGCCTCTGAACCAATCTTCATAATCAATGTCTTGTCTATGTTGTTTCCTTTTCTTTTACTCCATATCAGCATGCAAAATTTGATATACTCATACTTTTTATTGTTTTCTCCCTCCAAAGCAACAATTAACTGTATCATTTTCACAGGCCTTTCTCAAATAATTATGCTCCAACAACAGTTGAGCAGTATGCCGCAAATGTCATTGAACTAAATGGGGTGAGGATGGTATTATTTTATGATGTGAAAACGTGGTTACCGTTTGAATGATATTGTCAAACAGAATTGTCTCTCTCTCATGTTGTCTCAGTATACTTTATTGCTGATTACTATATTAGAAAGCATGTTAGACATTGTTGTGGTAGTTAAATCGGAACAAGATGCATTCTATGTACTCATAATCCTGATGATTGCTATACAGGTAACTCGGAAAATTCTCATATTGCGTGAGATACCTGAGGATAGATTACCGGAACTTTTGTCAAATCAAGATTGTTTGGCTGCATGCGATGTAGCTGTTTTTGTGTATGACAGGTGGGGTGCAAGATGATTTTAAGTGGTAATAATTTGTTACAGTTAACTGGCTGTTATGCCATTATCTATACACTTTAGCTAGATTTTTGTTTTTCTCGTTGAAACTCAAGTAATGCGTGTTGCATTATGAACTTAAAGTGGTTGATTGCGTGTTGTGTTTCCCTAAGATTGGTTCATTATCTATGCTGATGGAATTTGCTGAATTAGAAAACAAGACTTTAGATATGGGAACTTGCCTCTGCCTCAGCTCAATATAGAGAGCCCCTTTAAGGTTTATTCCAAAAGGTCCAGGAGGACAATTGTGTCCACTCAGAGTTAGTGTTGGTGGAAGTTATTTGGAGGAGAGAGAAGGGGAGGAATCTGTTATATGGGGGAAGAAATGGGTAGTGGGGGATTAAGGAGGATTTGGAAAATCATTGGGAGTCCGGAGATCTTTTCTGACTTAAGGAGCATAGTTCTCATTCCTTGTCTTTTCTTTTCTGTTCACTGATACAATACAAATCACAACTCTGTTTGGAGATTTTTCCTAATATTAGATCCTAAAGACCTATAATCTTCTAGCCCATGAATAGTTTTATTTTGGGGGGTAGGGTGGTGGTGGTTAATTGCATGCATTATTTTATAATGCTCTAAGAGTCTTGTAGAGAGGTGAGAGATATACTGAATGAGAAAAAATAGATGACAAATAGAGTATAAAAGTACTAGTGGGACGCACTCACTTTTTAATTCACTCAATTTTTTTTCTCTATCCTACCAAACAATCCCGTTTTTATTCCCTCTTTCCACCCTCTTCATCCAAACGTACCATTAAGGTGAGGCTATATTCTCTAGCAAAATTCATCTTAACACTGCGAAAGATAACCTGGTGTATTAGCTTATTCTGGGAGAAGTATTTGTATCTTCATCTTCTTTTTCATCTTCTAAGAAATAGTGTTTTCTCGTAAATGATCAAACAAACATGTACAGTATCAGCTTTTGTTGTTCTACCAGATGGACATTAATGGTGAGTCCATGGATGGAATAAATTTCCCCAGTCGAAGTGGAATGACTGTCTCAATCTTCATTGCCTTTTGATAGTACAACTATTTCCTGCATTTCGTTCCCTGTCACTATTTAAAATTTGTTCCTATTTTATAGCTCAGATGAACATTCATGGAAGAAATCCAGAGATTTGCTTGAGAAGGTCGTTAGACATGGAGAACTAACTGGTTATAGAACACCTTGCATGGTTATCGCTGCTAAGGATGATTTATCTCCATTGCCAAGGGCAGTACTAGATTCATTTAAGGTAACGCGTTTTTAGCTCATCATTACAATGTAGTTGCATACATGATGATTATATGTAATGTTATAACTATGAATTGCGTATTTTGTTACATTTTTATCTTCCTGTATAGGTTACCCAGGAATTGGGAATAAAGGCACCTGTTCACGTCAGTATGAAACTAGGTGATTCGAGTAATGTGTATAACAAAATTGTTAATGCAGCAGAAAACCCTCATTTGAGCATTCCAGAAACTGAGATTTCGCGAAGAAAGAAGCAACACCACCAGTTTCATCGCTCTCTGATTTTTGCCTTGGGTGCGTTTACTTTGTCTACACTCGACCGATTAACTCATACACTGCAAACTTCCATAATATCCATTTTAAGTATTACACCTTTTAAATAACTTAGTGCCTTCAATTTACAGTTGGGGCTGCTATGGCGGTTGCCGGTTTGACAGCTTGTCGCGTGCGTGCAGCGAAGAAGAATGCTACTACTGCTTAGCAATGAAACAACCGTTATGCTATTGCTTCTAACTTTTTAACAGTATTTTGCTTTCTAACCTTGGTCTACCTAAAGTTAAATGTTTGATGTATAGTAATTACAAAGAACCTTCATTGTTGTCGTAAGCATGCTTTAACAAGGCTTCTTCAATATGATTTACATCTAGTTTTTTTTATTTGGTTTCCAATTGGGTAAATTGTAACCTCTCTAATCCGATCAAACCATTTCTAAGACGTTTTGTTTTGATAGCACTTTACTATTCTCCCGAACCATGTATTTTTTTTCACTTTTTTATCCCTTCCAACACCCATTTGGAGTCAACCTGTGGAGGAAGGTAAGGAACATGAAAGCCAGTCAAATGTGAAGTTTAAGATAATCATTGAAAATGTTGACAAGCTTATTATTCATGTATATTTTTGGCAAGAATAGAATCATTATCTAATTTTTCGATTTTGTCCTTGTTGTCATGGGTTTGAGAATGAGGTTATCTTCATCATTAATTACTTCTCTTTTTCTATTGTTGCTTTCATCTATATCTATATTATTATCTTGTTCATTCAAAGAGCACCTTTTTGTATTTTCTAATCTATTTTTCTTATATATTTTTATAAATTTATTTATAGTTTCTTTTTGTAATACAATTAATGTCTCAATTCTTCTCTTCTTTTGGATTTTTGAATAGTCTAATTCAAATTTTGTAGTTGACATATCTATATATTTTTATATGAAATAAAAGAGTATAATATATAAAATACTACTAAAGATAAGTATATAAAACAAATGCATTAAAACAAGAAAACCTGGTTTTGGTTGTCAAGAAAGTAAACTTGATAGTAGACTTATAGTATTTTGAGGTTTCAAACCTCTTTCTCTTTTTCAAGTCTCAACTTTTTACACAATCTTACAGAGTTTATTTTAAGAGGTAAGATATATGAAAAAAAAAAACTCTCGAAATCCTAAATCGAAAAGTACCAAAAAAAAATTGGACAAAAAAAACACATTTCTAATTCGAAGATAAATCCAAAACAAAATAAAGCAACACAAATAGAAAGAAAAACTATGCTAACCAGAAATGAGGATGAAAACATTGATACACACGGACAACATGAGATTCAAGGAATGTAAAAGAAGAGAATAGAATACAAATTGATTATAAGAGAATCAAGATATCTAATTATTCTTTTTTTCGTAAACAAAATTATAATTTACTAAAAAAAGTTTTAGCTCCTTAATTATCATTTTTAATACCAATACAAATTATCAGAAAATAATAATTTAATTAAATTTTATTTTCAAACATAAATTTATAATTAATTTAATAGAGCTATATTAGTAATAAAATATTTTTTGGAGCCTTTTTTTACTTAAACATAATTTTATAATTAATTTAATAGAGGTATATTAGTACTAAAAAAATATTTTGAGACCTTTTTTCTTAAACATAATTTTATAATTAATTTAATAGAAAAATATTAGTAGTAAATTTTGTTTAAGGTCTTCTTTCACTAAAGACCTAAAACAAGTGTTTTACTCACTTTACCCTTGAGCCAGCCCTACTAAGCTTGTTTGTGACAACTTGAACACCAATAGTGATACTCAAAGTTGAGAAAGCAAGAAGAGTCAATCGAATGGACGAGTAAGATAATTATGCTTGAAGGATTCAAAAGTACTTTCAATAATGTTCGGTCGTTCCTGAGTTTTGAGAAGTTATTCAATGGAAATAAAAAAAGTATTTAATACTCATTTATGACCCTTAAGCTAGCCCTACTAAGCTTGTTTGCGACAACTTGAACACCAATAGTAATACTCAAAGTTGAGAAAGCAAGAAGAGTCAATGGAATGAACGAGTAAGATAATTATACTTGAAGGATTCAAAAATACTTTCAATATCGTTCAGTCGTTCCTGAGTTTTGAGAAAGTTGTTCAATGATAATAAAAAAGTATTTAATACTCATTTATGACGAGAACAATCACACATTATGCAATATTTTACTTTGTGAAAGAATGATTGATAAGTAAAAATCTACACAAGATTGAATGATGTAGGAAACAAAACAAAAATATTATACAAGAAGAAGAAAGAAAATATAACATACTATCCGCTTAATTTTTTTAACCATGAAATATGCTTGTGTATAAACTCTGCTTTTTTATTTTTCTTGTGTGCATGTTAAGGATTCTCCTTAAAGGCCCAAACCTTATGGACTCTAGAGTGACACCGATTCATGTAATGATAGCAGAATTTGAGTAATGATAATTTCACCAAACCACAAAAACAGAATTTTATGCGTGAAGTATTGAAAAAGAAGACTACAAGAATAGAATTCGCGCGGTGATAACTTTCATATACCCACAAACTAACAATCCTAGGTTCTTTACTATATCATTTAATAATATACTGTTATGAACTGTAAGATTTCCAATTTTTATAATTATTTTAGAAAGTACACTTATGGTGATTTTGTTATTAGTTATCCAGACTAAATAAGTTTTTATATAACATGAAGTTTGTAAAGTTTTAATTAAACTAAAATAATTATTAATACAGCTGGAAATTTAAGTGTGACTCTAGTTAGGCGTAAGAAAATGTTTGACCTAATATATTTTATCCCCTAAATATAGAAACTAAAGACTAATTTATCTCACAAGTAATTTAGAAAAAATATTTCACATTTTTATCCTTTATTTTTTAATCTAATTGAAAAATCATTTATTTATCAAAATTATTATATTAATATTAAATGAAAATAAGAATGAAACTCTTCATCTTTATCCTTATTTTTCAGTCTAATGAATTTAGAAAGTTGTTAATCTTTTGGCTGATAGATTAAAAAAATAAATAAAAAGTAATTATTTTAAAAGTTATTTTCGAAGCAACACTTATGAGTTTACTTTTGAAATAACGTTCTCATCTTTTTCTCATATCAAGTAAGAGGACTTTTACTATGACATGGTGAAAAAAGGAAACCATTACCAATATCGGATCGAAATATGCAAGTTTAAAATAAAATTTTAAGACTTTTAACCGAGTAATCATTTTAATTTTAACTATTCATATATGTTGTACACGTAAATAAAACAAAGAAAAGAAATTCTGTATTTATATTTTATTGAAAAGAAGAACATAAATATATACAAGAGAGTATCTATAATTAATATATATAATGCCTGTAATTACTCTATTATTCCTATAATAATTCAAAAACGTGCAAAACTATTCCTGTAGTTAAACTATTTTAATAATTAAAATATTTTTTCATGATTTAATTTTTAACACCCCCCTCATGTTGGAGAGTGAATATTAACAACTTCCAACTTGTGCTTCAGGATAAAGAAAGCTTCTTTCTCAAGTTGTTCAATAGAAGGTACATATTTTGTTGCAATTAAACCATCTTGAATCTTATCACGAATGAAGTGGCAATCCATTTATATGTGTCTATTTCTTTCATGAAATACTGGGTTAGCTACAATGTGTAAGGCGACTTTATTGTCACAATATAACAATGCTGGTTTAGGATGCAATATCCGTAAATCTTTCAATAATGATTGTAACCAAGTTAACTCATAACAAGAACCCGTCAATGCTCTATATTCATCTTTTGCCAATGAGTGTGATAAACAACTTGTTCATACCATGTAGGTTCAATATCATTGGTAATAGTAGCAATAAAGGACCGATGTTAAAGGGTATAATGATTATAAGAGATAAAATTGTAAAGAGGATGTCGTGTACCTTTATTTGGAAAAGACGAGGAAGATGACAATGGGTCAGGGGACACTACCTGATTGCAAATATAATATCGTAAAGCTGCAGGAGGACCATGAGATCGTTGAGAATGACACAAGGGACCCATAAATGGGGAATTAGTGGGAGGCACAATTGTGTTTTCTGTAAGTGGTGGTGGAGTGTATGAAAGAGCCGTAGACGGAGGATTATCTAGGACAACATTATGTATGATAGGGTCTATGGTGGTGAAAGAAGTGTCAATGGATTCATACGGAAAAATATCCTCATAGAAGGCAACATCACAACTAGTGAAGATTTGGTGAGTTTCGAGATCATATAACTTGTAAGCCTTTTGGCCAAGAAGATAACCAAGAAAAACACATTTTTGGGTGGACACGAGGAGCAAACTTATGTGAAACATGAACATTAGTAGCATAAGCAAGACATCCAAAAACTCGAATGTGTGAATAAGAAGGAATTTTACCATATAGGCACTCAAAAGATGTCTAACGGGATAAAAGAGATGTAGGTAACCTGTTAATAATATGGACCACAGTGGAAACACATTCTGTCCAAAAGTGTAAGGGAAGATGAACTTGAAAACAAAGAGTGATTGCTGACTTAAGCATATGTCTATGTTTACGATCGATCGACAACTTTGTTTTGTTGTGGTGTGTAAGTGCAAGAATGTTGGTAAGTTGTTCCTTGTTTCGTAAAATAATCTCGCATAAAAAAATTCCCTTCCATGTCAACCCAAATATTTGTTATATTGGTATTAAAATGAGTTTTGGCAAAAGAGAAGAAATTGGTAAGGAAATGTTGGGTTTCACTTTTATGATGCATGAAAAAAATCCAAGTGAAGCGAGAAAAATCATCCACAAGAGTCAAAAAATATTGTGCACCAGAAAGATAAGGAACTTTATATGTTCCCCAAATATCACAATGAAGTAATTCAAAAGGTTTATTGGAAGAAATTGAGCTATTTGGAAAAGGAATGCTTGTCTGTTTTGCAACAGTACAAACATTACAAATTTTATTTGACTCTAAAGAGAGAATTAACAAAGTTTTAGCCATGAAATCTAATCTAGATGGAGATGGATGTCCTGGTCGTCAATGCCACAAGGAGGATATGACTTGGTGACATGGGCTGTGAGTGATGGAATGGGAGTGTGTGACTTATTTGATGTCATTAGGACCAAGTAATATAGTCCACCTTGTTGTTTACCCAAACCAATTGTCATTCTCGTCATAAAATCCTGTAAAATACACCCAAAAAGAAAAAAAAAAAGTTATTGGACAATTTAAATATCTTGTGACCCAACTTACTAACATCAAATCTACTTTGCAAGATA
>Ga0099823_1001293_pt1 | contig 20258 bp, 10 predicted proteins | sample CowpearedBW_FD_76831 | JGI IMG/M metagenome (GOLD analysis project Ga0099823, IMG submission 76831) | Root nodule microbial communities of legume samples collected from California, USA - Cow pea red BW | ecosystem: Host-associated > Plants > Roots > Nodule | place: USA: California | collected...
GAAGAATTTCACAAATTTCTGCAGGTCGCAACCACCGATGCTGGGCTTCAAATTGTAATTGTTGAATATCTGCAAATTGATATCAAGGCATTTGGTCAACTATTTCATTATGAATTATATCACATACAGAATACAATTTTCAAGTAAGCTTATAAAATCAAATCATGGCCGTAAAATTCACATGGATCATAAGAACATTTTTGTAATAATAGAATAAAAATGAAACATAAACTGACATATGAAAATAACAGCTAATGCCATTCACTAGTGCAATTTCGAGGTCAAAGTATCCAGTACATAAATTTAGTATCCTATAAGCCAACCCCCAAACAAAATCAATTAATCCACCAAATATATTCCTATCTTCAGATTTGTTTCTTTATGTGATTATTTGAAACAGCATAAATTGTGTTAAAAAAAGTTTAAAATAAAAAATACGAGATTTTGACCAAAAAAACTGCTTTGATCAATGTTGTCAGAATCAATCTCTTACATGAGACCGGGAGGGGGATTAAAGATGTAAATTGAAAGATGCAACCAAATGAAGCAAGATTACACACAAACATGTCCATGTGATAAGGAAAATATTTTATAAGTAATAACGTTGAACTAAGCTTGAACTCAAAATTTATATCCGTAGATTTATATGGGTAATTTTCGTTATGCTTATATTGACCCATAGAGGAGTGCTACCAACCTACTCTTTAGAACGCACTCTTTCTTATTCGTAAAAGTTTATAGGAAAACACAATCATGACATAATCATAATGCTCTTTTTAGTTGTATTTAGTTTTCTTTTTTGGCAAGGAAAATCCCTCTAATGCATGTGCTTTTTCCAACAAAACCATTTAGAAATAGTTACAAATTTGGCAATACTACTAGGTTAGCTAATATGGGGGGATTGAAGCTGCATATTAGTTAGTTTCACCACTCTGGATCCGAAAAAGTGGAAAATCGATGCAGTGAAGAAATACCTATGAATCATTCATATCACACAACCCTAGTTCCAAATACGCTGTAACACCTAAAAAAGCGTAATAAGACTCCAAAAAGTACCAAAATGGTAATTTCCCCAAATCAATTGGGCACAGTTTTAGCCAACCTCAGTAAGGGCCAAACCTTAGGTCCATTCATTAGTCAAGCCATTAACAGTACCTGACACTTAGACCCAATAACAAGAATGCACTCAATGAAGTAAACATAGTTCAATAGCTGAAGCTCCGCAACAAGAAATTGGGTCGAAAAAACAATTGAATTTACAGGATCGAAACATTGCACGAGAAATTAAAAAGCAAAATGAAAAAGGCAATTAGAAAATGACCTAATGGACGACGCAATCCATAAGCAGCTCCCTCCGCCATGGCGAAGACTGAATCTGAGATCAACGCGAACGACGAAGGACGAGAGAGACAGAGACTTTTTTTCTTTTCTTTTTCTTTATTTTTTTCTTTCCCCCTCAACTCTCCAGTGACGTGATAAAGTGAAAAACTGATACTGTATTTTTGGTATTTATATTATACAGAGTAACGTACTGGCTCACACACATTTAGTAGTATAACTTTAATTATTAATTAAAAAATCATAAATGTTTATCTCAATTTTTTGCTTAATGAATTTCATTTTTCATTTTAGATTTTCTGATTAATTTAAATATTAAGAAAATTAGATTTGCAAAACAGTGAGGTCATTTCTGCATAAATATTATATTGAATTATTAATGCAAAAAAATAAATCAAATGTTAAAGAAAAAGAAAGTTGTGTTTAATAAAAATAAGTTATGCAAAGAAAAGGTATAAAATAAAATAAAAAATTGCAAGAAGCGGTTATTTTTTGCAAATGGGGTTTGACCTTTGAGAGACCAGCAGTTGAATAACGCGTTAGGAACAGGTAAACCCATCCCGTGATGTCTCAATCTAAAATTGACGTCATTTTCTATCTTTCCATCTATTATTTTAAACTTTAATTAAATATTTTTTTATTAAAGAAAATTACAGCAAATAAAATAGTATTATGTAATGTTAGATATAAAAAATAAATAAATTTGTTTCACTATCAAATATCAATAAAAAACAATTATAATTATATAAATATTGAATAATAATTTAATTAATTTTAAATAATTATGGAAAAATATAAATAAATAAATAAATGCTTGTCTTAAAAATTCATTTTTAAAAAATAAAAAATTTAGGATGTTAAATCACTTAATAAACGAAATATGTCTTAATAATTTAAGATGTGAACGAATATCGGAATCAAATAAACAGATCTACAAGGTTTACTTATTATTGTTTTAATTTTATTCGATTTTTTCAATTTCATCATAATTGTTTCGATATACCTAATAAGTCTCATATCGTTTAGAAATTAAGGTCAAGCACCGTCCGAGGAACTTTTTAAGGACAAAATTATGACAGAGTTCAAACGCTCCAAAACGGACAATACTTCGGAAACGCGGTGATGGTTCCTAATGATGGTTGTCGGACGAACTTTGGACTGAATCGGAACATTGACGCCCACCGTGGGGACGAACAACTCCTCTTCAACTTTCCTTGTCCTCAATTGGGGGCTTGTTCCAATACACCTAATAAGTCTCATATCGCTTAGGAGTCGAGGTTAATTAAAATTTAAATATTCCTACCAATGGAACAATACCTAAAAAACGTAACGATAACGATGAGTACTGAACGAACTTCAATCAAAATTGGAACAATAATATATTATTTTAATTTGATATTTGATATTAATATTTGATAATTTTGTTTAATTTAATTTATTAACACCATTTAAATTATTAACAAATGATGATGATACTTTCATTTCGTATTGAAGTTACTATTATTAGCAAAACAAATAACTATAAAGTAAAAAGGAGGTAAACTAGATCTTTAATAGTTTATCTACATTTTTATTTATTGAATTCCAAGATTATTTTTTTGTTTATGAAGTTGAATATGATTTGAAACAGATGAATGAAATTTTTGTGGTTGAGTTAAATATTTGTAATTTATATACTAACTACAGTACATTTGGTTTGCATCATTCGAACATGTAATTGATTTAAATTATAAAATTTACGTCAAATTAACTAAAAATTTCACGTCAATAAGAATCAATTCGACCTGTCTCTAAGCGTTACACACTCGCTCGGTTAATAAAAGAATGGATTTGATTGTAAAAAAATGTTGCAATTAGTACTTAAAATTGGTTAAAATTGATAAGATTTGTTGAATTTTTAGTTGGAGAATTTTTTGAGTAATTTTCTTTCCTTTTTTTTTTCGTATGTTAGTTAAACTTTATATTAATATACGGGATGTCAACGGGACGGGTAGGGTACATGTAACAGGTAGTAATTTTTCCGTACTCTACTCGCTAGATAAATATTTGTCCTGTATCTGTACCCATATTCGTCGGGTATCCGTTATGTGGGTACCTGCTTATTTTTTTTCATATCCACGGAACGGATACCCGCGGGTATTTACAAAACATATTTAAAAAACAAATATTTAACCATAATTAGTGCTTAGATCAACAAGTCCACTTTCTCATATTGATTCTTGAAAAACAAACAAATAAAAAATCATTGACAATTTATATTGTAGTTTATTTTTGAATGAAATATTAAAGAAATTACTAACTTTCATCAATGTCCACATGTTACAACATTGTATAAAGTTTCATGTTGTCCAATTTTCATCTAGAAGAGTCGGAAAACATAAGGAGTTCATTAAAAATTTCTAACAATCACTTCATTAAAATATTTAAGTAAAAGTGTTAATTTCATTACCTTCCATGTTGGTCCATAACGAGTCTTGGAGACACATTAATGTCTCCACCTCCACAATATCTGGAAGTAATATACTCTGATATGGGGGTAAGAATCTGATTACCATTATTTAATAAAGACTCATAATGTTTTTTACTAATATATATATATTTTACTAATATATATATATATATATATATATGTATGTATGTATGTATATGAGAGTATTTTTCTGAATTAAAGTTTAGTGGGTACGAGTATCCACGGATACGAATATTATGATATTCATATTCGCCCCATTAACATGCGGGTATCACGGGTAGCGAATATCCATTTTTAGTATTCATTTTCTACTCGTTGCGGGTTTTATCATACTCACAATTACAAATTTTTTTCACATCCCTACTACCTAATGATGCTTAAACTTGCATTTAATGCTTCTACAAAACACTGGTGTTTAATTAACTGATTATTCAAGCGATTACATTCATTATATAAGCTGTGACTTTAAGTTTAAATCATCTTTCTTTTAAAATTATAAAACCTCAGGCTATGAAAATTCAATTAAACGCTAAATACTTTTGGAGTTTTAAAACAAGAACATATATTTTTAAAATTGCACCAGATATTCTAGTTTGTTTTTTTCAGTGTAAGTAATAGCAATAACACAAGTAGTAGAAAGAAATTATATTTCTGTATTTGTAATAACGTTATAAAATTCTGCTATTATTCTCAGGAAAGTAACAATTTTTATCTTTATCACATCAAGGGATAAAAATCATACCTTAAAACAAGCTATCAGAAACTGAGTGATCTGGCTCTGCAGTTGTGAGGTGCCTATGGCTTCGTCTCTTTCATTTCCGATCCTCATTCCGTTCGCACTGGAATCCCCGTCGTGTGTGACGGTGCCGCATATGGCATTTTCCAAACCTCCGAAGCACCACCGTCCTTTGGTCAGAGGCGGAGTCACAGTTAGACCGCTTCATCGCCGCCTCAACTCCGCTACGCTGTTCCGGTGCTCTTCCGCCGCGGACGACGCTGTCATCACCCTTCACGTTGGGGTTTGTTCGACTTTGTCCTCCTCGCTTCATTTTTTTTTTAATTTTCTCAAACGGAATCAAAAGTAGAAATTCAAATCCACTTCTCTCTCTTTCTAGGGAATGATGTGCGAAGGATGCGCTAATAGCGTCAAAAAGCTTTTAGAAAGCCGAGTAAGTGATAGTAGTAGCAGTCAGTCCTTATGTTGTTCTAATTTCAATTTTTCCATGTGTTACAATCACTAAACAGCATGCTGTTATAACTTCGAGTGTAACCTAAGTTTATGTTCTTATCAAGCGTTTGGTTGTGTTTAATGATTAATGGAGTGGACAGCCTCAAGTGTTGTCTGCTCGTGTAAATTTGGCATCAGAGATAGCAATTGTTTCGCCTGCACCTGAAGAAAAAACGGCACCAAATTATCTAAAGCAATTAGGGGAGGAACTTGCGGAGCATTTAACTACCTGTGGTTTTACATCTACCCTTCAAGGTGTGGTTTATCGTATTCTTATTATTTTCTTATGGGGCTCAATGTTGCAAATGTCACTGTATTTTTTATTTTTTTTATGAACTTTTATACAATATAGAAAAAAAGGTAATATCTAACGTGGTGATGCTTGAGTCTATAGAGAGGAAAGGTACGTCCTAATCTTTAAGCAGAAACGAGAAAGCGATAAAAGAAAATCGAGTAAGAGAGATAATAGAGCCACAGATGAACAAAAATGTGGTAAAAATCAAATGAAATTATAACAGTATAATAACCCTTATAGACATCATAGGCATGTTATACAGATGAAATTTCTTGAAACCATACCTAACCTTGGAATTATACTAAAATTCTCCCATGAAACCACATTCAATTCAACATAGTGGAGTTAAACTCCCCACCCTGCTGCCCCTGCCGCAGCAGACCAAATGAAGATTGTTGGGAAGGTGCGAGAGAGGTGCATGCATATTTTCCTTTTCATGTACAATGCTTACACATTCTTTACCCCTGAGTTTATCACTCAATACATCTCCTTTGTTGATATTTGTAAAATGAATAATTGAGTTCTTAAAATTGTGTACTTTGTTAAGCTGATTTTCCTACATATAATTATCCATGGCATGGGATTTGTATGTAAATTCATATTACTAATGGATATGTTTGTTAGTAATCTTAATTCTATAGAAGAAAGCAATGCGTTAAGAATGTGCTTTGGAAGGAATGTTACTCAAAATGGAAGTCAAGGAAAAGAAATTTGTGGGTAACATTATCCTATTTGTTGTTAGGCAATGAGTCTGTTGGACCATTATTGTTATTTTCTGAAAAATCTGCTATTATGTTATATGCATATTTATAATAATTGCATATATTTAGGATTCCTAATTTAGGTTGTAAAAATCAGGAATTAGGATCAATTATCATTAATAGTGGTATATGCTATGTATTATTTATGGAGATGAATAGAGAGTGAAGGGCAACTAAAAAAGAGGAGCCCTATTTCGTGACATTTGTTAGTAATATTAAGACATAAAATTAAATTGGCCAAAATTTGCAAATCCCCTTCTTGCCCTCTTGAGAACACTCACATATTTTACCGCTTTTTACTCCATTGACCAACAATCCCTATTTGCCTTCCTACGCTATTTGGTACCAAAAATTTGTATCTTTTTTCTTCATTACCTCCAACCTCTTATCCTTTGGTAAATCTCTAAATCAAATCCCTTGATACATCTTCAATAGCTTCTCCCTCTGTTTATTCGCTAAATCAAATCTCTTAATACATCGTCATCCGCTTGTCTCTCACCTCGCTTGTCTCTCACCTAAATCGCAATCAAATACCTAATTTGGGGACCTTACTTTCTTGTTCCCTAACCTCAATCCACTACCACTTGCCCCCTTCGTTAGTACATGTATCCTAGAGCACAAGCTTCTTGACCCTTAGAGGGGTAAACTCTAGTGTCATCAATGAAGACTTTGAACTTTGTCAATTCTCAAAACATGGAACATTTGTAATGGCATGCGTGTGACATTGTCCAACTCAAGCTTGAAGTGGATGACAAGGATGTGGAGCAAGGCGCATTGGCAACATATAGGGACTAGAGGCCATCTATCATTAGACTTTGATTATTGTGGTTATGGAAGAGACAGGGCGCATGAAGACATCGAAGATGTCCCCCTACTTGTGGTGGTCGAGGCACAACCACTAGGGTGAAGGAATTGCAATGACATTGTAGAGAGTGAAAGCATAGTGGTTGATGAGGGGAGGGGAATAGGTTTGAAAGGTAGATTGAAGGAGAAGATGTCCCCCTACTTGCGGTGGTCAAGGCACAACCACTAGGGTGAAGGAATTGCAATGACATTGTAGAGAGCGAAAGCATAGTGGTTGATGAGGAGAGGGGAATAGGTTTGAAAGGTAGATTGAAGGAGAATTGAAGCCACTCCGGTGTTGCTCTTGCCTTTTTGCTCATCCTTGCTTTTCACAACTACAATTCTTTGCTACCCCCCCGAAACTTTTACTTGTGGGTCAATTATTTTTTGCATTCAATTTTCAAATTATTTAAAATTTGTAAATTTTGTTATGTTTGAGCTTTGAAAACATCCCTTTTTGTGTTTGTGTATGGGAATTTTGTGGCAAAGTTGAACCTTTTTTAATGATTCAGGAAAATTGGCTTGTCTTTCGTTAAAATTGGACAAGATTGTTCCACGCTTTGAATATACACTTGATGGGTCTTCTAAGGTTTCAACTTTGTTGCACTGCTCAAAGTATAAGGTATGGTGGTGATTAATGATATTCTTGTTGCTATGTACTTTGAATCATTTTATCTAAGTTCTTCTTAATGTTAGTTTTAACTATAATTGTGTTTCTACACAATACCATGGACATTAATCGTCAAATATGGAAGTTTTAAGGTGAAATAGTCAGTTCAGTATAATAAGTATTGACATATTTCGTTTTTATCACAATAAGTAAAAAATTACACTTTTAGTTCAAAAACTTTAATTTTATTAATTTTGTTGGAATTCCCTTAATGGTTAAGGTAATATGAACACATGTTCGTTTAATAATTGTCACGTGTGTTTATAAAAGAAAAAAGTTAGTGTTAATATGCACTTAACCTTGAAGGAACCTTTGCCTTTTGTTTTGTAAATTTAAAATACTTTGTGCTTCTTTCAAAGTTAATTTCATATCAACATTAACTTCGCTTTAATAAATACACATAACAATTACTAAAGACCAAACATATGTTAAATTACCTTAACCATTAATGAAGTTCACACAAAGTTAACGAAAGTTTTTGTACTGAGATAATAATTCTTTTCTATTGTATTAAGAACGAAATATGTCAATACTTGCTGCACTGAATTGACTATTTACCCTAGTTTTAAAATAATGTCGTATTTTTAAATATTGAAGTTTAAAGTTTATGATCTTCTATTTAAAATGACTTTATTGGAAAAATTCACAACCATGGATATTGTTTTGTACACTGAGTCCCTCTTTGTTGGTCACTTTTGTATGTTGGGATTATGCTTATTGTTTCTCTACATCCTGTCAGTTCCCAGTTTCTTCTGTCTTGTGGCATTTTTCTCTATTGACTTTTGAGTAAAATCGTTTGCCTTGCTAGGAAGACATGCACCAAAGGTTCCCATCACTAATAGTTGTAGCGAGCAATATTTTGATGTTCGCTATGCCTAATACAGCTTTGGCTGAAACTTGTGAGGCTGATAACTCTTTTTTCAATATGCCTATATTGCTAGCGGTAGCCCTCATCGGAGCCACAGTTGGAGGTAAGGTAGCGAGATTCGTTTGTACATTATACTAGCTTGTTATATGTGTTTTCTATTCCAAGGACTTCAAAAGTGGAACTTCATTTAGTTGCAAGATGTTTGCAGAAATGACTTTTGTTTGTTGCATACTGAAATATGTTTTGTATGCAACTACAAATCATTAAATGCACGAGACTCATTTGAAAGTTAAGAGGCTAGGCAACGTGAGGCATGAGTACATCATGAAAGCTTAATTTTTATTTGTCTTTAGGGTTGCTTGCTCGGCAAAGAAGAAATGAATTACAACGGGTAAACGAGCAATTAATCCAAATCAATGCAGCATTAAGGAAGCAAGCCAAAATCGAGTCTTATGCTCCTAGCTTGAGTTATGCTCCCATTGGTGGTGGTAGGATACCTGATAATGAAATTATTGTTGACCCAAAGAAGCAAGAATTAATTTCTAAGTTGAAAAATGGAAAGAACTTTTTAAGGAATCAACAGTTGGATAAAGCATTCATAGAGTTTAAGAATGCACTTGAGCTTGCCCAGAATCTAAAGGATCCTATCGAAGAAAAAAAGGCTGCCAGAGGTCTAGGTTTGTTATCTTTCCTATCTTGCTTATGAGTCAGAGGGCTTCCTACGTTATCACTTTGTTTGTTGTGTGCGTGTGTTAGATGGATGAAGGATTTTACATGGTGCTCCATGAATACAATTGAAATATTGCATTACAGGAGCTTCATTGCAAAGACAAGGAAAATATCGAGATGCTATAAAATACCATTCCATGGTTTTGGCCATCTCTGAACGAGAAGGGGAGGACTCAGGGAATACAGAGGCATTTGGGGCAATTGCTGATTGTTACACTGAGCTTGGAGAGCTTGAGAAAGCAGGCCATTTCTATGACAAGTATATTGCAAGACTAGAAAAGGACTAAGATGACATGTTTCATGCGGATTTTCTTTTTTCTTTCTGATCCACCCTATTTGAAGTGATTGATTTTTTTGATCGAAAATGCGTAAATGGACTTTTTGAGACTTCGGCGAAAAGGATATAGCATGTTTCCAAGAATGAAATATTAGTCCTTAAGGTGAGATTGGTTATATATTAGATTAGATTGTTCTTATTTGCATTTTTATTTTGTTATGGATATCACTTGAACTTAATGTTAGTAGATAGTTTTATAATTTCAAAGATATTGTTTGAATTTGATGTTTGAATGCTTAATATATTATCTTTAGGTGTTCTTGAGTTGAATTGAATTTAATGCATGTTATATGATTTATACAGCAGGTATTAATTGATTGCATATTACATAGGGATATTTTTGTATTGCTAGTCAGTTATATGAATTCTTTAGATAATATTCAAGCTTTTCCTCAGATTTAACAATGGATTAATCTGTCGGTAATATACCAATACAGTAGTTCATGGATAGAAGTGTCAAAATAGGTTCAAATTAGTGAGCCAACCTAATTTCACCCACAGGTTTGAGCAAGGTTGGATTGGGAAAAAAATCTAGTTTTTTAAATTAGGCCAAATTGAACCTGTCGGTTTAGAGCTAGGTTGAAAGTGAGTTGATCTGTTACCCACCGATAATAATCCTTTATCATTTTTTCATTTTTTCATCACTTTTCTTATACTTATTTACTACTTCTAATTATATAGGTTGGTAATATGATCTTTTTGAATATTATAATGCTATTGAATAATATTTGAATTGTTTGAATGTTTGATTCATCTAAGTTGAGTTAGGTTGGAAAAAAAATCTAGTTTTTTAAATGTAGGTTAAAGTTCACTTCTTAATATGGTATCAAAGTCATGGGTAAAGCCTATCCTAACAAGATTTGTTATTTGTTGGGCTTATCGTGCCACCCGCTGTCGGGCTGCTATCGAACCGTCCATTAATATTTAGTCTTATGCTCGAGATGTATATACCTCGGCGTGAGGGAGGGTGTTAGAGATCTCACATCGACTAGAAATAAAATGAATTTATAATATATAAGTGGTGCAAATCTCACCTTACAAGTCAGTTTGGAGGGTTGAGCTAGGCTTAAAGTTCACTTCTTAACATGGTATCACAACCATGAGTTAGAGCCTATCTTAGCAAAATTTGTTGTTTCTCGGGTTTATTGTTCCATCCGCTACTGAATCACCCAATAATGTCTAGTTTTACGCTCGAGATATAATATATATATATATATATATATATATATATATATATATTGACTAAAAGATAAGATCAATTAATTCATAATATATAAGTGAGTGCAAATCTCATCTTACAAGTCGGTTTTGTGAGATGGAATTACACTAGTCTACTTTTTAACAATCCACTGTAATAAATAAATATATAAAACAAGATGGAAAAACAAAGCATGCTTAAGTGAGTTACCCTAGCTAACGAACTAACTTGTAATGGGTTGAATAGTATTACAAAATTTCTGGCCTACTAAAAAGTGAGTCCAGTTGAGATAATTCATTTTTAACTTAATCCATAGTGAGCTAACCCATGAGTAGGATGAATTGACTTCCATGAAATAATTTTTCGGTAAATTTACTCATTGAAGAAACCAAATATTGATTTTTCATGTAGTGTTGGTTTGCGTGCTTGTTAGAAGACAGTGTGAGAAATAAGAGTTTCTAGATATTTGACTTAAAACTAACTTTGCATCTCTAGTATTGTTAACTAATAGCCATGCTCCTGCAAATGGTTATACCTACCTTCTAATGGTAATATACGTTCACTTAAATATGAATCACACAATAAAAAACTTAAATCTGAAATATGATCATGTTCTTCGCTTGGCAATCATTATGCATTTTGAATACTATACTACTATAATTTTATTTACTTAATCCTTGGTGGACTAAGTGGCAGATAAAGAAGATAGCAACTGAAGCAGTTATTTCTTCAGCATATAAATGCAGAAGAGTGGCTACATGGACTCAACGATGTCTCTTTTAACGAACTAGGCTGTTATCAAATCTTATATCCTCGGTTCTTCAGATATACAAGACAGGTTTATATCAAGTATGTATGTTATAATCTTCCTTATTGTCAATAGCGATGATGCCCTGTGTGTGGGAGATTTGTCAATGCACAAATCTATAATTAGTAATCCTGTAGTTATCCAGAATTCCACTTTATGCTATGTTGTTTGAGATTTTTGTATGATACTTGCAGCATTTTTTGTTTGACAAATGCTAATCTACATCTTGGCAATGAAGAACTCAATGTGAAAATTTCCATAGCATAGCATAATTGAGAATTAAAAGCAGAGTATACACTGGATGAATAATGGAAGGAACAATCAACTTTGCAGTCTCTAGTCATGGAACACAATTTCTGTTTATTCTCGTGGCTCACATACACTATCTTTGGTCACATATTGAAAAGAGTGGAAAGTACCAAAAAACAAAATTCACTAAACTTTTCGTATTAGAAGTAGTAAACACAATCATATTAGTTTTCCGAAAAACTTAATTGATTCATTAGTGTCTTAAAGATTGAAAGTTAAAAAGATTATAAATATCACAATCGATGGGTTGTTAATTTTGGAAAAATTCTTTCGTTGATAACATTCTATAAAACTAAATGGATGTAGATAATAATGAATAATCAAAATCAAGGAATTTTTAAATTTGAAAAAAATCTTTTGCTAGTAATATGTGTTTGTGTGTGTGTAAATATACTTTTCATGTTAATATTGTAATATTTATTAATTGTCACACTTTTATGTTCTTAATAGCATAAATCAGGACTAAATTTCTTTTATATAAAAGAGTATAATGAGAAAATGAAGAAACATAAAAGATATTTAAATTGGAAACATAATTGATTACGTATCTGGATCCATCGTACTTTAAGACATCGGATTATGCTTTACTTAAACTTTTTTTTAAAATTATTAATTACTATACTAATTAAATCAAGGTCAACATTGTAGAATGTATTACTTTCTCTTTACATCATTATGGAAGAGACAAAATTCTCAACCTTTTCCTTTATTAAATCTTAGTGCCACTGATACTAAAAGATATAATTGAGATTTGTCCTTTTTACTTGGTAAACATTAAATCAAATAAAAAAAATACACTTTAAAATTTATGTTCACTTCAAAGTTTCTTTTACATAAACTAAAATTTATTTACAAAAATTTATGTTAATATAAAAATTATGATATACTTGTTTATAATATGATTTTAGGGTTCTCTACTTTTTACTTGTTTATAATATGATTTTAGGGTTTTTTACTTTTTACTTTTCTGCATATACATTAATATTGAGTTTTCAGGATAATGTATATTAACATTTATGATGTACAGATGTGATTGTTAAGTCGATATGTTTATTTGTTTATTTTACAAATAATAAAATAGAATACGTACTAGATACGTCACATATGAATATTGAAAAATGTATAATAATTCTTAAAAACATAATAAATATATGATTGTTATTATGTGAATCCAAATTTAAATCTTAGTAGTTAATGTTAATGACCAAAATTTATAATAGAAATTATTTTAGTTACCAATTTAGGACCAATTATAATTTTTTGAATTATTTTAGTTGCTAATAATGTTTAATTTATAAATTGATACCTAAATTGATCACTATAGTGATTAATTATTGTCACTAAAATTAATCATTATTCAAATATTTTACTGTAATTGACTACAACTTTATAAATTAGATACTTTATTGATAAATATTGATAAAATATTCTAAAATATCAGACACGTGATCTAAGTTGAACTAAGTTGAAGTATCGGTACATCATAAATTAAAACTAACTTTGGAAGTTATAGATATGAGTATTTTCATTTTTATTAACACTTATACCGGAAGTTATAGATACAAGTATTTTCTACTATTACATAGACTAATAGTTTGCCAAAAAATAATATAACTGTGAATTATATTTATAAGAAATGAAAATAGGTCATGAATTATATTTATATTTAATAATATTAGTTTTGGCTGAGGGAGCATGGAGTATTTGAAAAAATAAAGAAAAACCACCCGCACAATCAATTATAAGAGTTCCATATTAATTCTATTAATAAAAAACACTTCATATTAAGATAAATTTAGAAACATACCTTCTTTTCGTGATGAAAGTGCACAAGTGTCTTACTTCCTACTCGTAAAGCTTATATCTTCTATATTGCGAATTTAGTATATTAAATACCAAAAAGGGTAAGACACTTGATGAGAAAATTTTCAAATAAAAAAAATAAATATGATCTCATTTGTGTTTATCAGAGTTGGGAAGGTGGACAACAAACTAAGGCTGTAGAAAGAAAAAGAAGAGCAACGAAATGTCTCTGTACAATACTCGGTGTCCATGGTTCTTGCATTTAGGTGGAATTTGACACATTCACAAAAGTGTAAGGATGTGTAGTTTATAATATTTTCTTTTTGGTATCAGCCTTTTTTTCCAATCTCATATGTGCAGATGGCGAACCCACAACCAAACATACCTCAGGTCAACTTCTGGTTTGTTGCGCTGGATCCAACATTTTAGACCTTTCCGATGCCCACTCACACTAATATCAAACTGTAGTTTTCAAGAATATTGCCATTTGTTTTATTTGGGCTGCAAAATTGATTTTCAAACCATGTAAGTCATGCTAACTTGCATAAGATTTGAGTGTGGTACACTTAAAGTCGTGATTCCCCTTCTGCAGTTCTTTCTCAAAAAAGCATAAAAATAGTTGATTGCTAACTTCTTGATAAACCACGAGTCCTTCCTTGCTCTTATATCACCGTGACCCAGAAGATAAACAACACCAGATTCTTTAGCCTTGTGAATAAAAGATAACTCGCTCTCAAGGCTCTGCTCGGCGTCACACACACTGGGGTCAGGAAATTCGGAGCTTATCACCTCTGATGTGCTTGCTTCTAAAACGGGGTTGCTTGTATCCTTATAATCAGCGAGAAGAGGAACACCAAGTGAGTAAACACTCCCATTGGGACCTATGAGAACCCTAGAACGAGGGTACTCATCCTCTGAATCAGAATCATCATCCCCATCACTCTCCAATGACCTCTCCTGAGCTTCACGACGAATAAACTTCTCTAGGCTCTCAATCAGCAGCTGCTCAAAAGTCTGGTGATTTTCTTTCCGAACATCTTTGTAACCATACCTGTTGACAAACACTCAGACAAAGACATTTGTTATTAATAAGATAAAATACATTATTTCACCAAAGATCCTTGATAAGATGCTCAGTGAAAGTGTTTTTAAAAGTAATATCTAGGGCCTCATTTTCACAATCAATTCGACTTTTCACTAGACCGCCACTTTTTAATGAATATAAAAGGTTCACATCTCCATTCTCCGCCACAGATCAAAATACCTCCCAAATCACAAATGTAAAATAATAAAGCTAGTTACCTGGCAATACAACGAAATATATGGTAGCTTTTGGGGCAGACTCGCCGAAAAAGGAACCTTTCACTTTGCGGTACCATAGGAACAGGAACATACTTGATACTCACAAATATGATCATAGAATGTATTGCGGGAAGTGTGGTCAGAAAATGGCCAAAAATTGCAGGTATTCCTTTGACCAACTCATTATAAAGCAAACCAATCCCAGGAGCTCGTATTGTCCCAAGATTACAACCTAATTCTCTCATCAAATCTGTTGACAGCTTTCGCTTGACTTCAGTTTCATACTTGAGATTGCTTCCATAATTCCATATATACATTACAAGAAACATGATTATGGCAAAGACCAATATAATCCAGCTTCCATCTGTCACACTCCACAGGACAGATGAAAAAAAAGTTAATTCCAATCCCAAGAAGACTACCCCGAAACTAAGCACTATGATGATGTGTAACCGCCATATAAGTAGCATAACAAGGGTTACTAAAATAGTGGTCATCATCATCACCCCGAGCTCAGCAATGCCTGAAAGGGGACAAGGAACAAGCTCAATACAAACACATTACTATAACATAATAACAATGAACTAAGCTCAGTGCCTTAAAGCTAAACTCTCCACCAGTCCACACCTCCCTATCTAGCTTGAACAATCAAATTATTATCAAATAGGATCAAAACTTTTATAAACTCGAATGATTTTTCTCAAATTTAACAAAAATATATGACCACAGCCGCCATTTAAAGAGCAATAAAATGACAAGATTTAGGGTTGTGGATTTTTCTAAGCAAATTGCCCCCACCTACCCAAGGCTCCAGTTGTGTATTGTATTATTTCTCAACTGTAGTTGAGAACATTCAAAAGAAATATTAAGGACTATATATAAATAAATAAATACTAGGTGAGCAGTTTAATGCCTTTCAAAATAATAATATAAAAATAAGGTCCTGATGCAAACAATTCTATTGAGATAGTTCATACCAACAAAATTGTGATATTAACATTACTACCAAGTTACAATTTGACTGTTACTTGAAAATGGCTGATGTTTTACCAAAAATTAAAACAGAATGAATAAGTTCATTACCGTAGGCATTTCCAATCTCATCAATGCTAGATATAGTGCAGACAAGCACCAGGGAAAGACCCAAGAGGAACCAGTTTATGACGGGGATATAGATCTGGCCCATAAATTTCCGAGAAGTATGAATAATTTTAAGACGAGGGAAACAACCAAGTGCAGTTGATTGCTTTATACATGAAAATGTTGCTGTTGTCATAGCCCGACTAGCAATAAGTGCAGCCACGTTGGCAATAAGGAAAATTGGCCAGAACGCACCACCTGCATACAGAGAATATCCTTACTTGAAGAACACGTAAAACACAAAGCCAACACATGGTAGTAAGGAGTAATATTATCAAACTTACTCGGAACAGAAGAAAAAAAGACTTGACCAGCATCAGCATGGTTTTCCATAAGGTATGCAGCTTGACCCAAATAACCCAATATTAGGCACGGCAAAACAAGGAAGACAAATGAAAGCTGCAAATTGGAACCATCAGCTTCGCCAGCATATTAGTTCACCGACACACAAAGCAAATAAAAGAAGCATGACTAACAAATAAATATGACAGATAAAATTTATTACCTGAACTGATCGGACAGAAAAGTGGCAAAGATCTGCAAACATGGCCTCAGAACCTGCAACATGATAACAGTCATTAAATATGTTTGCAGTTGAATAGGTTGTGCATATGCCAGCAAAAGATTCATTTGTCTAGTAATTTTACCACATTAAAATATTAAGTTGCCATGGGCTGGAAGGGATTACAGTGATAGAATGAGTTAATTAATAACCTCAAAATTCGAACTATTTCTCCTCAGATAATAGCAGCAAACACTAAATGAAAACCCATGCACTGATCATCAAAATTTCTGACAACAAATTGTCCTTAAAACAAATAAAAACAGACCAGTAGAACCAAATCTACACATGACAAGTCAAAAGTACAGTACTATTGCATTTGTAGTATCAAGATCTTGAGCGTATGTATTTACCAGTTGCACTCAGTAGGCAACCCCCAAGAGAATACCACGCTTTGGTTGAGTTCCTTTTGAAGAAGTAGTAGATATGAATAGGATTAAATGCCCTTAAGACACTATTGTCATACTTCAGAAGATTGTATATCCCAATGCCGGCAAGAGAACAAAACCATAAGAACAAAGCAGGTCCTACTGCAAGTCCCACTTTACTTGTTCCATACTTTTGTACACTGAACAAAATGATAAGGCAGGCAACTGAAATCATCACCACTTCATCTGCATAGACGAAAATGAAAAAAAAAGGTTTCAAGCAACTATACACATGACTACAACAAAAAGACATAAACTAGCTTAAAGTTATGCCCAACTCAACAACACATGCCATAAAAAATTACATGAAAAAATGCTTTCTAATCTCTCAAACCAAGTGGATAGATAGCACTACTGATATTATGTTAAGCTTACATGATCAGCCAAAGAAGAAAAGATAAAAAGGTCTAAACTGAAAACTTCGGGCATGTCTACGGACACCAACTACAAATCAAGTAATTAATAACTGTTACATATAATAGAGTTCATTAATAGGTTACATAATACCTTTCTCGATAACCTCTACCCCAACTTTTAAACCGCCAACAGATGACAGTACTGCGACAAAGAAAAGATAGAAAGAAAATTATTGTAAACTAAACAGTAGATAGGTTAATGAAAACAATAGTTGGTCATGAATACTAGCAACAACATATCATTATATCAATGCATATATGGTATTGACATCATTGTGAACACGTTGTGACCAAAGAAAGTCTGAAGAAATTACAGGTATAAATGAAGTATGAACAGTAAAAAACCTGACATTGCCGGTGTAACAACACCATTAGCAATCACCATGGAAGTACCAATAAGAACTAATATTAGTAGAATCTTCTTCAGAGTCAGAGAATTCTCAAGTCTTTCCTTGATTTTTAATGACCTTTCAAGCTCGGGGGATGGCACCTTAAGCCTAAAGCTTGATATACGGGCATCTGATGGTAACTGATTGGGGAGAAGACTAACCTTAGCATGACGACAGATCAACGAGTACAAGGCAAAAGTACCACCTGCAATGGTTCCAGAACAAATATTATTTTGAGGATGTTCGTACCACAAGCTTTACTTTAGAACATGTACTTATAATATACCTTCACCACCATCATTGGCCCACAGAACCACCAGGACATACTTCAATAAGGGAATCAAGATTAATGTGTACAAGACAAGTGATAAAGCTCCAAGAATGTCTTCATTTCCATTAATAGGGGCCTTTCTAAACATAACACTGAAGGTATACAAGGGACTTGTTCCAACGTCACCAAAGACTACACCAAGCGTCTGAATAGCTAATACAATTTTCTTACCCACATTGATGTCCTGCAATGATATATAACGAAGACAAAAAGCCAAAATTACTAATATATATAATATCATGATGAATAGTAAGACATTTTAAGGGATGGAACCACATGCCGGTGTACAAGTAGAATACATCAGTCAATCACAAACTAAAGTTCCGAGAATCCGGAAACTAAACAAAAGGAACAACACCCAAAGCTTAAGGCCAAAATTCACATAATCCATAAACTTAACAAAAAAAACAACACACATACCTATAAAAGAAGAAGGACAACAACAAATATAAGCATCTCCTAGACAATAAATGCTATAAATAGTAAGATCGTCATTGAGGTTGCAATGCACACAACAATTTGGTTGTATCGGGATTCCAGGAGCTACTTTGTTTAATTTTCAACATCCACGTTAAACATTCAGTCGTTGTCCGTGAATGCAGACAGCAGGTTGAATCATGTATTCCACATCTATTTCCTTCCACTTTTTTTCCATTCGTGGAGCAGGTCATAACACTAAATTAACAATCACAGTTCACAAGGTCCCACAGGGAGATAGAGAAAATTTAAGGTCAATATAAATATATATCCATTATAAATTTCAACCTACCGACTAAAAAAAACTTAAACTACACAATTAAGAAATAACCTGCCATGATCACTTCATGCGACATAACCGCGCACTTAAAATTTGCAATTCCTTTGAATTATTATAAGATAATAATAAAAAGCAGAAAAAGGAAAGAGACCTCATAGTCACTTCTGTGAGCACCGGGAACTTCAAGAGCCTCCACGTCGAATGAATCGATTCGAGGACCAGTGCGGATGAGTCTCTGCTCCGCGTTGTCCTCTTCCTCGTCGGAATCAACGACGGCAGCTTGGCGTCCAAATCTCGAATCCGCGTCGAAGTTCTCCAAATCGGAGTCGTCGTCGTCATCCTGGATAACCCAGCGCGATTCGGTGGAGTCCAAGGACGTTCCGCGATTGATCTCGTCGGCCATGTGGTTAGCCAGATGCGGAAAATGGAGATTAGGGTTTCACATGGAGAAATGGGTGAATTTCAGGAAGAGGGTTTTGGCATGAATTGGACATAACACTGTATGAAGGGACTGTGCTTCCATGCCATTCTTTTCCGCAACAACACAAGGTGGTGGTGCTGATCACGCGTGAGTGAGAGAGAGTGATACCAATGCAAAACGGCATCTGACTGAACTTTTTCTATGGGGCCCCACACTGCCCTGTTTGGATTTCTCAAATCATATTTAATTACTTTCATTTGTTTAAATTAGTAGGAATTTTTATTGATGGAAATATCCACTTAAAAGAGAATAATTACTTCAGAGATATAACTACTTTTTTTTTCTAAAATTAATTGGAAAATTACATGTTTAGAAAAATACATGAATTGTTTTTACCACTGTCCAAATAAATTTAGATAGAGCTCTCAAAATGGGTTGGAATCCGCGAGCTAATCTTGCTCATCATGGGTTGGGTTAAAATTTGTTTACAAATTTTAATATAGGTTGATTTTTGACCCGGATCGTTAAGAACCCGGCTCACCCGGATTCAACCTTTGGTGAGCCGAGTTGACTCACCAACCCGCAAATAAAAAGGTCACACAAGTGTTTATTTTTAATTAAGTTGAGTTTTACATTTGGGTCATGTTAGGTTTGTTTTTGTCAACACATAAATAATTTGTATTTATTTATTTTGGTTTGTATTTGGATTGTATTAAAGTTTATTTAAATTTTAATTAGAATCATAATTTAGTTTTGATTGAAAAAAAAATAAAAAAATTGTATTTTTTTAAGGATTAAATATGTTTTTGGTCCCTCAAGTTGTAGTGAATTTTGGAATTAGTCCCTCTTCGAAAC
>Ga0099823_1001305_pt1 | contig 20212 bp, 8 predicted proteins | sample CowpearedBW_FD_76831 | JGI IMG/M metagenome (GOLD analysis project Ga0099823, IMG submission 76831) | Root nodule microbial communities of legume samples collected from California, USA - Cow pea red BW | ecosystem: Host-associated > Plants > Roots > Nodule | place: USA: California | collected...
ATAAATAATATTTTTAAATGTATATATCATATTATTTTTATATATAAAAAACATATATTTATCTATTACACTATATAAAATTTTTATATATATATATATATATATATATATATATATATATATTTGTTTTTATTTTTTAAAGTGTAATTATTTTTTAATAATTATATATATTAATATTTTATTTTATATTTAAAGTATATATTAAGAAATATTAAAAATTGTAAAATATATAAATTAAAATAATTTAAAAATAAAAAATAAATAAAACAAAAAATAATAAACTAAAGAAAAAATAATTAAAATTAGAAAAAAAAATGAAACTTTAAATAAAAATAAAAAAGGTTAAAACAGAGTGATGAGGAAAACATTCATTTAAAAATTATTATTATATTTTTAGATGGTAGTTTAATTAGAAGGACGTAAGAAAAACAAGTTTAAAATAATTATTTTGATAAGTGATTTTAAACATAAAAAAATAACTTTTCTTGAAAATATAATAAGACTCACGTAAGTTTATTTAATAAGATATTCAAAGTAACTTATCAAAATAAGTTATTTTAAATTATTATTATTATTTTAAATTTAAACAAAACATCTAAGTGTTAAAAAATATTCTTTTCTTTAAAAATCTTAAAAAAATTTACCCTAAATTATCAAAATGAGCTGGTGTGAAAGTGATTTTTAAAAGCATGGAAATGAACACATATTTTTTATAATTGCATATTTTTTTGATTTTATAAGACTAACCTATTTTTTAAAATATATATATTTTTTGACTTAACAACTGTGATCAAATTAAGGTACCAAATAATAATTAGATAAAATGAGATAATTATATAAAATATTATATAACTATACATAAATAAAGTTTATACAAAAGTGCATGTTCACTTATGTATGTACGTGTGTGCTAATATTAATAATTTTGAAATTTTTGATGTTTTACGATATATGAAAAATTTAAATTAATCACCTATTAATATTACAACATTTTTTTTCTTGAAAATGATAGCTTTATGTGCAAGTTGATTGCACTCGCTATACTTAGCCTCAGTCCTTCTCCAACATTTGAATGGAGGATGTCCCATCTTCTGTCAATGCTCGCAAGGATACTTCCCCTTTTCATTTCCTGTTTTATTTTTACTATTTGTTGCACCGTCTCTTTTTAGTTGTTGAATATTTTTGTTTTTGTCACAATTTTCAACTTTAGCACTTAAAGTCTTATTACTTAATTATACATTTTTTTTGTATGATATTGTTCAATAATATATCAACTTATCTTATTATTGATGTGATGTATCTCGTTTCTTAAATGTTCAATATTTAGACATAAATTATAATTATACGACTTTAAAATTAAAGTACCAAATAATAATTGGATAAAGCAAGAGAATTATATAAAATATGTTAAAATAGCTTTTTGGTCTAAATTCTCGTAAAGTTTTGTCAAATTAGTCATAATTTGTTTTTGTGTTTAAATAGGTCCCAATAGGTCCCAATTTCGTAAGTTTTATTCAATTTGGTCATTTTTTGCTAACATTCTTAAAATCATTAACTGTAATGAATAGTGACTTCCACGTCTCACTTTGTGGGTTTTCTTTATTTTTTTTAAAATTTTTTGACGAAAATTGTGACCTATTTGAACTTAAAAACAAAGTTAGAATTGATTTGAAAAAATTTGACAAAATTTGAGACAAAAAAATATTTTAATCTCTAAAATAATACATAACAATACAGAAATAAAATTTAGACATAAGTAAGCGTGCACTTATGTGTTCATGTTCGTGCATATAGACATAAGTTATACCTTGAAAATTGAAAAATTATCCTCCTGATTATTATTTTGAAGGCTATTCCATTTTATTTGTCAGATATGGTACCAACACACCTTCAAGGTGGCCTGAACATGTTGTTTCAAGTTGCAACCACTCATGGGATTTTGACTGCTAACATTATCAATAATGGAACATAAAACGTCAAGCCTTCGGGTTGGAGGTTGTCCCTAGGCTTGGTTGCAGTTCCATCTCTTTTGATGACCGTGGGAGGGATATTTCTTTCTAGTACTCCAAATAGCTGAATCAAAGGAGGATTGATAGAAAGGAGAAGAAAGCTGCTAGAAAAAAAAAGAAAAAAAAAGCAACCAATGAGGTTGGTATTAAGTACCAAGATATGATTTATGGAAGCGAATAAGCAAACTCATTAAAGCATTCATTTTGTAACATCCTTGAACATGGTTTATGCAATAACCTTCTGTTCACTTTCGTAATTGCACAAACCTTCCTCGCTCTTCTTTTCTCATTCAAGTTTGGGATATTCTTCTTCTTTACTGGTTGGATTATCTGTTCCTATCTGAAACTAAGGAGATTAGCATTGAAGAGATGTCTTTTATGTGGAGGAAACACTAGTTCTGGAAAAGGATATTTCTCAACTGATTTTAGTATCTAAAGTACTTGACACATAAACGTTGAGTAGATTCATCAGAAATGTTTATCAATAATTACAAGGTCATATAGCAAAATAAAAAAATTATGATTTTACAAAGTGTTCTCATGTATGTCAACAATGAAAATAATCAATAAATAATTTTAAGTAAGTATTATTACTTAAATGTACATTTCTTTCATTTGTGTGTACCGATTTATTTTCTTCATTTATGATCCTTATTTTTTAAATGTCAAATATTTAAAAATAAATTATATTTGTATAAATTTCAAATTTAAATATCAAATAATAATTATATAAAAGTGAAAGAGTTATATAAAATATATAACTACACATAAATGAAATTTATAGATACGTATGTGTGCACTTGTATTATATGTGTGTGCACTTATTTGTGTGTATGCGCATGTGGATGCTTATATTATTAGTTTTGAAAATTTTGATATTTTACGACAATTCGTTTTCTTTAAGTGGGACTAAAACCTTAGTTTGAACAACTTAGAAACGAAAATTCCAAAATGGTGGTATATAAAAGGTTAAGATAAAAGATTTAAGTAATGTTGATAATTTGTAATCAACATTTATAAAGTCAACTACATAATTAAGGTTGGTCTATTGACTCAGTAACGAAATTTGTCCAGTTTACTTTCTGAACATCCAGCAACAGTGTTTAAATGGTCTCAATTCAGTATTAGTACATATTAAATGTTAAAACTTTTTATCTTTAATTAGCTTCGTAAATTGTTGGCTATTTTCAAGTATATAAAAGTTGAATTCATGTAAAAGTTCAATATCTATATCCTGTATTCGAGTATTAATTTTCTTTCTGTTAACACTAATTTCTTGTGGTGTATGATGCATATTTTTGAACATCAAAATATTCTTTTTAATCTTATATATCTTAGTTTGTTACCTTATACACAAATGAAAGAGATATTTTGATTTCAAATTCTACTATCTTCTTTTTTGAAAAATTAACAAACAAAACCTCCCTAAAATAAAATAAAAAGTCGATAATCTTGTCAGACAAGAACCTTCACTTGTAATCATAAACCAGAAATCTATACTAAAATAATGAAAGTTCTTTTCAATAATAAACAGTTGTACAAAGATAGAATTATTTTTATTATTATTATTATTATTATTATTATTATTATTATTATTATTATTATTCTAAACCCCTTTTAATTTGATCATTATAACGGCACCTAACCACAAACATCTATGATCATTCCTTGTAAAACTATATTTTCCAAAGAGGTGATATATAATTAGGAATGATTACCCTGTGCAATTTTTTAACCTCCTAGAGATGATTATGATCTAAACAATGTCACTCCATAACCAATAATCTGATGAGTGATGTGCAGAAACAAGTGTTTGCCAATCCTAAAAGGCCACATAGGCATGAAAAAGGGCAACTTTCACACTGAAAATTTTGATGGAGACAGATGGAACAATACCATTGGACCTTCTCTGAAGATGGAGGCAACCATGGTTGGCTTTTCCACTTGATTAATGTCACCCATAGGTCTACACAACATCAAGGATTATTACTCCTAATGCTTTTTTCAACGCTTTCACATGTAAAAATACCCTCCAAAATAAAATACCACACAATTGTGTAGCCTTTTGTTTTGCATTCTAGCACTCTATAAATATGATCATGACCTTGCACCCTATTTCAACTCTCTTCCTTCATCATCTACATTTTCTTTATGGTTAAGTTTTTTCTCCTCTCATCATTCCCTTAGAATTTCTTCTCACAGGGTGAAGGTGGAGATCATTTGAAAAGGGTCATATTTATGGCTGATACATTTGACGAAGAGTGTGACTATCTCTTCAAAGCTGTTCTGATTGGAGACTCTGGAGTTGGGAAATCGAATCTGCTCTCAAGGTTTGCAAAAGATGAATTCAGGTTGGATTCAAAACCCACAATAGGAGTTGAATTTGCTTACCGGAACATCAAGGTCGGAGACAAACTCATCAAAGCTCAAATATGGGACACTGCAGGCCAAGAAAGGTAAAGAACCATTCTTTTTTCTTTTCCTCACTTCCAATGAATGATTCTTTGTTGTCTCTTCAATTGGTCATCACTTTCGACTTTTATTTTTTCCTTCAATCGTTTCAATGTTTTGATCATACTCATTTTGTTTCATGAGCTCATAGTAGTGTTTATAGAATATTCTTATGTTTTGAGGTTGTAGTCAAGAATTCAGTTTCATATATAGTAGATCACACGACCCTGGAACTTGTTTTGATGAAGGTTGAGACTGTATAAACCCGGGTTTCGATTTCTAAGTGGGTTTAATATGAATTGAACTTGAAATTACAACGAACTTCTCTGTTATGCTTTGTTAACTAAACAAGTATAGTTCTGTGGCTTTTGCTTATGGTTATTGGACAAAATAAAGAAGAAAAGAGTGGGAGGGAGGAAGAATAATTTAGTATTTTTTGTAAACTGAACTGTTCATCCGTGATGATCTCTGAGATTTGATGATTGAAAAATGTCGCGGCTGCCAAATGCCAATTGAGTACTGGTTTAGTTACGTGGGGGAATGAAATTAGGAAAGAACAACTCTTGAATCCGTTGAGTGGGACCCTGATAACACTAACACTATCATGATTGAATTCCATGCCTGGATTTGTATGTGTTTGAGTAAAGAAACTTGTGAACAAAAGCTAACACTGTACTTATATCATTAAAAAATCCAAAACATGTTGTTCTCCCTCCAAGGTAGGTGCTTTATTGGAACCTTGTCGTAATTTCCTCCTTTTCCGTGAGTGCATGTAACTTTCGTTTTGTTCGAAATTCACAAAAAGAACAGTAATTACCACTTTTGTGTTTGAATGTTACATGCCCTCAGTTTGCTTCTTTTCCTTGCATTTTCAATTGTCATCATGAATTAGGCAGAAGTATTATGCAGCAGAGTTGAATAATAATGAGCATGCCACCCTATTAATTGGTCTCGGTGACCAAAATGATGGGTCGTGTAGGCTGTGTAAGTGTAGAAACTAAGTTTTCTTTTCTTTATCTGTTTGATCATGCAATGCAATCTATATAGCGTAACTATTAGGCGATGTGGGTCCTAGACGTGGACATGTTCGAGCTTTGTTAAATGATGAAAGTGATTGAGAGAAAGAGCAGAAAGATAATCAATGAGTCTGGTGTGGAAATGAATGTAAGATGGTGAATACTTTGGTGCGCAATCACATAGTCAAACATTTCATTTCTTCTTTCTAATTATCTAAATATTCTTAGACTAGACACTCGTAGGGGATACAGATTCACCTATTTTACATCACCTACCTATAACAAGAAAATATGTGTAACAACATATGATATGTAATTTGTAAATGTTAATAATTCAGTCTAAAAAGCATGTTATGTTATAACTTTGTGGCAGGTTTAGAGCAATCACGAGTTCATACTACAGAGGGGCCTCAGGGGCAGTGCTGGTGTATGACATAACGATGAGATCGAGCTATGAGAATGTGAGGAAGTGGCTGTTGGAGCTGAGAGAGTTCGGAGGGGAAGAGATGGTGGTGGTTCTGGTGGGAAACAAATGCGATTTGGATCAATCGCGAGAGGTTGAGAAAGAAGAAGGAAAAGGGTATGCTGAAACAGAAGGGTTGTGCTTCATGGAAACCTCTGCTTTGAAGAATCTCAACGTTGAGGAAGTGTTCTTGCAAATGATCACAAGGATTTATGACATCACAAGGCAGAAAAATTTGGCAGCAAAAATGGACGACAAACCGATTAATCTTCTCAATGGGAAGGAGATTCATCTTGCTGATGAAGTCACTGCAACCAAACAAGCTACTTCTTGCTGTTCCAGATGAGACATTTTTTTTTTCTGGGAAAATTTTTGCGATGACCTTTCAGTAATTCATTCTTCCGATTTTCTCTACTTCCATCTGCAAAGTTTCTTCATCTTGTTATCGGCGTTTCTTCATTGCATGGTGAAGACGATTTAATTCTTAAATCACACGAAAGGTGACTTCATGATAGATTGTAAATGCTGATTTTTATATCATACACGTTATTTTTTTTGGCCTAAGCTCATGTACTTTTTTATGGATAAAATTTTGTTCCGACTAAATATAATTATTTCCGACAAATTCTTTTCAATTATGTGACTTGGTGCTGAAAAAATATATAGAAATCAATTTGTCACGTAATGTTTAATTGCAAATTTCGTGAATAAAAAATATAGTTACATCAACATGCATTCTTAGGTGAATTTTTGTTCAAACTATCTTGCAAAGACTGGTTCAGGATAAAAAGAACATAAAAAATAGAAATGAAGACAACCATCAAATGTAAGATGAGTAAAGGGAAGTTAAAAGAAAATTAAAAAAAGAGAGGAAGTACAACATGAATTTTAAATTTTAGAAAATGTGTAACCTCTTAGGTTACGCATGAACTCTTCCACGTCCAGAAGGTCACGTTTGATAATGTAAACAAAAAAGTAGTAACATTCTTTAATGAGTAGTAATAGAAAATAACAAAAAAAATTATAATAAAATATTAGTAGAACTATATTTACGGAATTATGTGATCCATTCATCAACTCGTTATACATTAAAAAAGTGTTAAAAATGTTTTTTTTTATTGATGAATCTCTCCTTTTGAATTTAACCACTAATATTTTTTTTTTAAAATTACATTCAACAATGAATATGTATTTAATCTCCAAATTATTATTACTATTTTACATAAACTTAAAAATGTACAAACCACATAAATAGAACCAGAAAAAAAAAACCAGAAATAAGGAACAAAATTGATAAACAAAAAGTCATGATCACCGTCAAAATTGATACCGGAAATAGTGAACTCAAATAATGAATAAGTTGAAGATGAAAGCTGCAACACAAACGACACCTACGCTTCTTGCTGCCACAAGCTCTAAATAATAGTCATGTGTTTTGATACGATGTCCCAACCGATGAAATAAGATATTTTTTCTGAATATTTTGCATAATTGGAAAATGACTTTCAACAAAAAGAGAAAAATGAAAATTTTAATATTTATGAAGATATAGAAGAAAAACACGGAGTGCAAAAAGAAATTCCTTCAAAAAAAGAATATGGGCTAGTGCCGGACTTTACACTTTAATGGGCTCCAAAGACCCAGCGTTGAAGCCCGGTAGATGGTAGTTTGGACTGCTTGGTAGTTGCGAGGCCGAAATCATTGTTACGTCAAGTGGGACCCAAAGCGAAGCAGTGCGATTCACTCAACATTGATTGGCCCAAGAGAGCATGTTCCATGACCCGCGTGTCACTCTAACTTTCACACTCGATCTTCTTCTTTGCAGCTTTCATGGCCCTCTTCTTCTTCATCATTACCAGCATCATGGATCTCTCGCTCTGAAAATCACCATCCTCTTGAATTATCTCTTCTGCACCCGCGTAAATTCTTTGAAACGCAGCGTTTCGATATACGCGTTGGTATTGTGGATACGCGACATTTTCTTTCCCTCTCATCTCGCTCTCTGAAACCATGGCGAATTGGATTTCCTCCAAACTTAAAGCCGCAGAGAGCATTCTCCACCAGGCAAGTCCAACCATAACAATGCTTCGCATTTTCTTTTCCATTTTTGCCTTTTCTGAATCCCTAGCCATAGGAATTGTAATTTACATCGTCAATTTTAATGTATAGCGCGATTATAATTATTTTAGTTCTCTTTATGTTATCGTGAAATATATTCGTTTGTTAATTTTGTAATGGACGGTTCAGCTCGATCAACAAGCGGCTGAATCGCTTGGCAAGAACGAGGGTTTTCGATCCGAGGAACCGAGCATTGATGCTCCCTCTAAATCAGGGATTGGTGTGTCTCTGAAGGATCAATTGAAGAAGAAACCCTTGGAGAGCAGTGATTATGGTGGAAAATTTCGCAGTGATCCTAATTTTAATGGCCTTAAAGCTACAGCCAGTGCACCCAAACTATCTACCAAATCTGGCCCTACCTTAACAAACGATGATTGGACTGAACTCCTTAGTGCACCTACAGTTACTCAGTCTATAGCTTCTGCTTCTGGGAGCAATCAGGGTAATGGGGGGCCTTAACCTCGTGTTTTGAGCAAAAATAGTGCTAGGAAGCTGAAGGGTTTGTCTTCAGCTTCGTCGGTGTCCGATGTGAGGAGGAATGCGAGAAGTGGCAACAGTGGTCCGAGGTCCTTTCAGAAGTCAGACTACGTGAAAGAAGTTAAATTGAGTGGAAAAGCCCCTGATGATGGAAAGGAATCTACATCTTCGACTTCAACAAGGAGGAATTCGGCTGTAGAATCAGAGACTGATGGTAAATGGGGTAAGGAACCGACGTATTCCGACAAGAGCAGTTCTGAGAAGCCTGTGATCGAGGAAAATGCAAAAGAAGAAAATGAGCATCGGTTTAACTATAGAGACACTTCTCCATCAGAATCGTTGCAGGAGGGCGACCAAACTTTGGCTGCAGAAACAATACCAGCATTAGGGATTGATAAGGTGCAAGAACCTAAGATTGTGGTAGACTTTGATGGCAGTCAATTGAGAAGTGCGATAAAAGAGAGGCATGAGCTTAATTCAATCTCTGGGAATTCTATCTCTGACGATTTGAAAAGGGGTTCTCCCATGGCTACTTATGGAAGTTCTGATTCAGATACTGATTCTGGTTCAACATCAGATTCTGAAAGTGAGCATGAGAGGGAGGAAAGGAGAAAGAGGAGGGAAAGGATTCTAGCTGAAAAAGCAGCAGCCAAAGCTATAAACGCTATCAAGGAACGGGAAAATATGGTGGCCAAATTAGAGGGGGAGAAGGAGACTCTAGAGAAAATACTGGAGGAGCGAGCTAAAGAACAAGCACAAGAGGTAACATAATTACAATTTAAGAACTGATCTTTGTGTTGCTTTTTTAACTTTTTTCGTATACTGGTTACACTGAACATGGTGTCTTCTATAGGACATAGCCTATAGGTAGTGTTGGAAAAATTATTTAATTTTTTTTTCCTGCTTTTGGTCATTTGGTGGAAAAATTAAAATGTCAAACTCCATAGGCAGTATTTTTGCTTGCTGATAGAACAAAATGGAATGGTTATGTTCTGCTATTCTTCTCATGCTTTCACCATCCGAGTAGAATCAAAATTCACCACTCTTTTTAATCCAATGTCCTATTCTGTTTTTGTTTTTTAAAATGAACTAAATATGTAATAGAAACCACATTTTATGTTATATCCTGTTCTAACACGTCTACCAAATGCTACCATAGTATAGAAATTTCTTGTAACTTAATGTTTGTGATCTATTGGTTATTTATCTAATCCTTTTTGTTCTTTGCTTTAGGCTTCACAGCTTCAGAGCACTGCAATGGAAACGATGGAAGCTGTTGAGTTAGAAAAGCAGAAACATAATAATACTAGAATGGAATTTCTTGCACGTTTAGCTAAACTGGAGGTATGTTGATTTAACTTATTCAAACCGTTAGTTTATACTTTATATGATAGCATAACTTACTGTACCTTTCTGTAAATAATTTAAAATGTTTTTTTTTTTTTTTTCACAAAGATATCGAGATAAGATTGTTGACAAATGTTTGGATTGATTGCAGACTGCCAATGCTGATCTTGCAAGATCCCTAGCGGCTGTGCAGTGGAACCTTGAAATTGAGGTATATTTAGATTCTTAGGTGACTTCCCTCCGTATGATCCAACAAAAAATAAGCTTTGTAGGTTTATAATTATTGAATAGAAAAGTATAGTTGCTTGCTAGTACATCTTTCATAGATTTGGACTCTAGTCCTAATTTCATGATGACTTATGATTTCCCAAAATTAGTGGTGACATAATAAATAAGATGATTCATAATTTAATATGACCAATCCGACAGCATAATGAAGCTGATCAGCTTCATATATCTAAAGACCTTAACACCACTGACCCTGACGGTGTCTTGAAAAATCTCCAAAATATTGGTGGAACTAGAAAATGAAAAACTAAACTGAATGAGCCAATCAATTCCCAAAACGTGTTCTGATTGAAAATTTAGTTTTTGGAAGGACAATGAGTTCCAGTATATTGAAATTGAATGAGCCAAACTGAACATTATACGCTGCTTCAGTTTCCATGGTTCCTTGATCCTCATGTCGTCCTCATAAATATCAGGAAAGGTGTATTAATTTTTGTACATGTTTTATCAGGTTAAACAAGTAGCAGAACTTAAACAGCAAATCTCTTCCAAGGAGTTGCTTCATGAAGGTACTAGACCTTTGTTAAGTATTTTTAAATTATTTGGTACATTATTTCTTTCTATTGGGATGATATTATGTTAACTTCCTGTTTTTATACGTCATAGCTGTCCCATTTTGCTTTGAATATGTATTTTTATCCTTTAAGATTAGTAACTAGATTTTAACAAAAGTGGAAAAAAAGTGCAGTGAATTAATTATTAATTTAGGCATATGAAATTGTGCAAGGGACTGGTAAATAGGTGGTTAGTAGTAAACTTAGTATGTGATCGAAGGATCCATTTTAGGTTTGCAGTCAAAGCAAATATGCGCTCAGCTGCTATAGGGATTTTGGGAACCAATCAACTTGGTATGTGCCTTCCTCTTGCCCAAGAATATGCTTGACAAAGACTGTAATCCTACTGTCTTTCTTTCTGCCGTTCCTGGCTTATAATAGCTATGCGCATCATTAATTTGTCAAATTGGGTTGGTTAGTGTGTGGGAGTTGTTGAAATGAGCTAATCCTTTAACCTCTTGTAGAGCTCAGAAGGAGAATGAAGAATCCTCCTCAAACTGGAGCTTCACAAAATCAAGTAAGTTATATGATTTTGTATACTTCTCCAAGTGGGGGGCTTTTAGAAGGGTGTGTCTCTAGTATCTTATTTTGTTAGATCCTGTATTTCCCTTATAAACTTCTATGCTCACTATCTTGTTTGTTTATGCTAATATTGTAGCTAGCTTCGAAAGGTGTGGAGTTTGAACGGGAAATTCTTGAGGCAGAGCACTCTTTAATTAATGATAAAGTTACTCAATTGGAGGAAAAGGTAAGGTTTCTTAACTTTTTTCCTTGAAGAGATATGATATTTCGGATTCAATGTGTTTCATGACTTGTAGTAGTTTGCATAGAATTTTCTAACCTGAATGGTGTCTCTCTGTTTTTCTTGTTTGTATTGAATATGGTTTTCTTCTATTTTCTAGTTATATTTTAAAAAGAAAATATTGGAAGGACCAAAACGAGTCTCCGAAATAGTCAGTTTCCTTATGCTGTTTTTAAGTCTTGGAAAAATTTCCATTATCTGCATTCTATTTTATTGCTTTTAAATTTACCCAACTATGTACCCTGTTAGCTAATGGTTGTGGTCCACAGTCCCTTAGGTTAAAGGGCCTTAAGCAGTAAAGTCTGATTAGAAAACACAAGATTTCTGACTTCTTTCTTTGTGCCCTATCTGGCTAGATAAGTTTGGGTACGATAGTGAGAACCCGACGGTCTCCTACTCCTAGAGTAACACATACTGAATAACTTCCGGCTAAGTTCTGCATAGTAATCTATCCTTTTTATTAAACTAACTAATACGCTTTTACAGAAATTACTGCCTGCCAAATTTTCATCCTAATAAAAACAAGTTCCTTATCCTGCAGATATACGAGTTATAGAAATTACTGAAATATTCAAACACCAGAAATCACCATACTAGCATGTGACATTACACTGTAAACCTAAATTATTATCGTCTAAGCATAATGGTTGACACTGATAGTTTGAACTTGGTTCCTCCTTTTCCTTGTTAAAAGGCACTACTTCAGTAACCAAGTTTGGTTGATTGGAAATTGTAACGTTAATAATATTTTGCCATTTGGTGTGTTCTTTTTATACTTTTGTGAAAGCGGAAATGTTTTACCAAGTGAGCAGTAGTGCTTTTATTTAAATCAATTACAAACGCTATATTCTTGGACACATTTCCTTTTTCCAAGGAACAATTTAATTACTTTTAATTAAATATATTGGAAGTTTTTGAGTCAATTTCCATACAAATTTGAAGATTAAAATATAAGATATACTATGCTATCATGAATTATTTTTTTATACCTGCATCATTTGTTCTTGCATTATTATAGATTGCTTTGTGCCTGTGAAGTTAATATGATTTCCTCTTGCCATTTGTAATTGTTTGATATATTTGTACATCAAAGGCAAGAAAGCTGGAAGCTGACATTGAAATTACAAGGAAAGAGATGGAAGAGCCAACAGAAGTTGAAGTTGAGCTCAAGCAAAGGCTTCAACAGATGACTGACCATTTAATACAGAAACAAGCAAAGGTTTGTCTTTTAATACATCTAGGTGACTGTAATGTGTGTGAATGAATGTTCGTGGAACACTGCTTTAAATTTAGGGCGGAACCAGTCAATCTGATCAGTCACTCCTAAGGGTGACTGACTGGCAACATTAGCAGTTGAAAACCAAAATGACCAACTAATTAATCGGATCCAGTTTTCAGAACTCGTCAGTTTAAAAGACCAACAGAAATATTTCAAAGATTCATTTAAATACAGAATTAGGACTGGACTTTCTTAAGTGTTTCTTCTGACCCCTACCTATCCAAATTTCAAACAAATTAATCTTCTTGTCAACAGGTGGAATCACTCTCTTCAGAGAAGGCAAGTCTTATGTTCAGAATGGAGGTATGCATTTTTACTGATGCTATGATACTAATTCTTGAAACTATATATACTTGATTTTCAATTTTCATTATCAACTCGGCAGGCTGTGTCAAGGTTGCTGGATGAGAACACGTCAGCATCAGGTGCAACAAATATGAATCATGCTTCTTCATCAAGTGACTTAGAATCAGGATTATGGGAGCTCTCCAATTCAAAGTTGAAGCCTATGCTAAAAGCCAGAATTCATTCTGGCAAGAGACAGCTTGGATCATTACTTCAACAACTAGATCATATATTTGTGACTGGTGCACTTTTTCTGAAAAGGAACGCAAGTGCAAAATGGTGGGCTTTGATGTATCTTGTTTGTCTTCATTTCTGGGTGTTTTATATTCTTTCATCACATACTAGCCCGTCAAATGTGGGTAGATCTGGTGCCCAGATCTCATTGGAGAACATTAATAACACTGGAGGAGTTTGATTGTGTTGCAATGTGTCTTTTATTTGTGTCATTCACTGCGGCTTTTATTACCAGAAAAATCAAACATCGGCAGTTGACATGCAGGCATCCCCACACTCTGACCAGAAAAATACAGGACTTCATAGCTTCCTATTTCGATGAACTAAATCTCTTTGACTTTGTGAAACTTCATTGGATTTGGAGGGAATCCATCAGAGGAGCAATATCCTGCTATTTGTATTGACACACTGATGACAATTCGTAGTATTGACACAATTAAAATAGGAAGAAGTATTTTGTATGTACAGTTTAGCAAACAGAGCCTCTGATCGGCGAGTGACTTGGAGAGGCTTTGATGTGAGCTCTGTTGTGATCATAGAATTAAAAACAAAAGATGCAAATTATCCCTTGAATAGGAAGAAAAATAATCCATTTTTTTATCATACAACTATTAATAAATATTGGTTCATCTGTGTAATCCATTGGAACATCATACTAAGATGACACTGTACAATTACATCTTGATTTAATTACGTGATATGTGCCATGTTCTTACTTTTTCATTCACCTATTTATTTTATTTTCCGCTAATCTTTATTTGACTTCTTATTTTGTTGTTTTTTTTTTCTAACTTAATTAAAAGTTTAATTTAGTTTACAATATTGATTATTTTTACGAGAATTCAGATGTTTTAGGTGGAACATCTAATGAAATTCAAATAATTCTCAACATATAACTTTTTAAATACAATGATTCCGAGTCTTTAAATCTTGCACTAAATGTTTCAAAAACAAGATTATATATGCTTCCTTTAATTGACCACATATAAAAAGATATCGAAAAACTATATTGAAAATCAGATGAAAGAGTAAAATCGTGATTCTCCGTCAGTTTTTTTTAAATAGTTTTAAGAATAGAGAAATTAAGTTTTAAATTAAATGATGAAAGAGTAAAATTGTAACTCTATTAGAGAAGGTCCAATTCACGTTGTTAAGCATGCTGATACGATAAAAAAAATTTAACAGTCCAATTCACGTTCCAAAAGAATAGGCATATTCATGAAAGTTTTTGCGATAGTGTTTGTTTACATGGCATGAGAGGAATTCTAAGTTTAATATACAACATGCGGAAATTAAGAGGTGTTAGCAGCAGTGCAATAACTGAAAATCATGTCTATTTTCACAACCAAACACAAGGATGCTCAATGACAGATGACATTCTCAAGAATTCACCGGACAAAAGCGTTCTGTTAGCTTTATAACAACATTGTATTAAAAAAATAATTCTGCTAAATACAATATTCAGGAGAGTCAATAAAACATTTGTGTTCAATACCTGCAACGGTTGGCAAGTTACAGGTTCATCACGATAATTGAAATAAAATAATAAGATGAGAAACAGAATTCATGGTCCATTGGTATCTGCACTGGTCACGATACTTGCAAAAACAAACATATAGTACATGAAGGTGAACTATGCATATTTAAGAGAAACAAGCAATACTTGCATCATAACCATGGACGATGAAAGCAGCGACTTGAGCCTGACGTGTGAAAGGAATCAAACAAATTCAAAGAACCAAGTGCTATTAGCCGATTTTCAGATCATCATTACTTTTCCCACTGCCTTCTCTACACCTTGAGCAGACAGTAAATAGTTAAATATCATCTCACCTACGATTAAGCAATTAAGAGACGTAATAAGGAATTTTAAGGCAGTTCCATATCATTCAGAGACAACATCTGACCTTCCTAAACAATGGCATATTGTATTTTGCATACATGTTGATAATATATATACACACACATTACTGAATCCCGTTCATAATTTAGATGACATATCTTTCCAACGTAGTCACCTATTCTTAATGAATTAATTTATGCCTACAATATAATCTAGGGCATACGTTGTTCTAATCCACAGAGCAATCTTGAATCATCAAATTCAAGGTGCAAAATACTCAGGCTGGCGAAATCCAAAATGGTAGAGTACAAAATATACATAAATACATTATGCAAGTGGAATTAAAATTGCATCTCACCAGTTCTCTTCTTGTAGAAGATTACGACTGTAGAATGGAAGCTCTAAGAGAAGGGCTGTTTTGAACCATGCCGGTAAGTTCCCATAGACTGATGGTGGCAATGGGATTAAAGGGCTGAAAATGACTTAGCTTAGTCCCTTTTTTCTAAACGACAAAACAACAATAGCCTCATCCCATTCTCCTTACTAAAACAGAAAATAAATAATAAAATGGAGGTAAACTAACCTTGTTCTTTTTTTGTATATCCTATATCCGTCTACATTACCAAACTTCTTATCTGCCGAGTCCTGTCTCCATCATGCAATTCATCATCAGGAAAGCCATGAAATTATAGCATAACTTTGATAAAATAATAGGTAAGAAGCAAACCTCAAGCAGCGGAATGCCACTGACAAAAAGAAGCAACAACGTGAGAAAGATCGGTCCAACGATTACCAGCCATTCAGCACCCTCCAGTACAGGTGTAGATGCCAGAAAAACCCCCCACCAAAGCAATATCTAAGTTAAGCATTCATGACCCATCAAAGTTTTACGTTAGTTTTCTTAATAAAATAAGAAATATTGTCAGAACATTGAAACCCCTATAAATACCAAAATCAGCCAGTAGCCAAGCAGCAAAAGAGAGAAAATTATCTATTCTGGCATATCTCAGCAACCCTATGCACATTTTCATGGAAATAGCTATACAATATCCCAGGTCACAACTCATCATTATTTGAAATTTATTTCAAATCATAAAATTTTGTCGGTCTCATTTCTAATCTAATAAGCTCCACTTTTGATTTTGTAGTTTCCAACAAATTTTGACCAATAGTAGAGTGATTTAGGAAATGTGTTGCTAGCAGTCTCTGTATAATAAAAAAAGTTATACATATATTGAAATAAAATATGCATGATATTATACACATATATTGATATTATTTATTTCAAAATATAATATAATTTTAAAATTTATATTTATTTTATCCTACAATTCAATTACATATAATGTTAAAATTGAAATATTAAAATTGGATCAGTTTCAAACTCATAGATGGCTCTTTCAAATTTTGTGTCCATTAAGGACAAAGACAAACTTGCCCTAAGCCTACCCCTAACTGCTACAGCTGCACTAATAGTGTGTTAGGGTAAATAATTTAATTCAACAATTAATCGATAAGTTTATCAAATGAGAGCTCACATATTATTTCATAAGCTAGACTTGAACCTTACTCAATGAGTTGAAAAAGAAAAACCTATTTCAAAAAGCTACACAGTAAAAGTTGTTGAAATATGCTAAAAGAGCTTATTAGAATCATCCTAGCTGAATTCAGAAATTCAACAAAACTTACTGTACATTCTTCCATATACAACCTGCAATACCAAAATATTTCCGTTTGAAAGCAATACTAGCACTTACCTCACCAAAATAATTAGGATGACGAGAATATTTCCAGACTCCAACATTACACCACCTCCCTCTATTTTCTGATGATCTTTTGAAATTCAGCTTTTGTTGGTCTGCTGTACCTTCCACAATAAAACCAACAGCCCACAAGATCCAACCTATTATATCCACAACATGTAGAAAGGGATTTCTGTCGCTTGCATTAACCAATGTGACCGGTAAACTCACAGTCCACACCCAGACAGCCTGTAAAAAATCAAAATAGATTGACCATTACAAGACATCAAAACAAGAAGGTTTCCTGAAAAATACAAATATCAGCGAGCTAAATCTTAAAACAGAAATGATATAAATCTAAGAAACCTGAAATATCCAAAATATGGCTAGTCTACCCAAATTACTGCGCATTTCATCAAAGCGTCGGTCTTCTCCCCACTGCAAAATTCTGAAAAAAAAAAATTCAGAATTAGATCAACTACGGGACAAATAGTCCTGACATTAAGCAGCATCCTACTATTGAAGGCAATATAGCTTGAGGGTGAGGATTTAGAAGAAATGATGCGTTTAACAGAAAATGGAATAAATAACCTTTTTAAAAATTTCGGCGCCTTGCTATGATATTTTCTTTAATCACAAATTGGTCATTCAACAACGCACGTTACATGCTAAACAGTGCAGTATAATATAAAAGAACCCCAATTAAAAGGGAATTTTACAAAAGTAAACAACAGCAATACAATGGTAGTCATATCATATGTTCATGTTCTGACAAAGTAAAGAGAAAAGAACCCATTCAATTCAAGAATATAAAATTAAAGATGAAATGAAACATTCTTGTTCTGGCAAAGTAAAAGGTAATAGATGAAAAGAAAAAGAATTTGGAATGAAAGTGGTCCAAATGGTATGGGATACATAGACAAACCACTTATAATTCAATGAAGTTATACTACTCAGATTATCTACAAACGTACTAAGATGGTACCACCACAAATTTATCAAGATGCACGGTTTACTTTAATTGCAAGAAAAGCACACAAGACATCATTCAATCATATTACATATACATATACATACCTGAATAACAGGAAAAGCCCCAGGCGAATTCCCCATATCACAACAAACGAAGTCAGGATAATCTGAAAAGAGTGAGTTTATTCAAGATCAATAGGGACTCAGGTAGGAGAATAAAGATTGTTTTGTAATCGTCAATTATAATTTGGTTTTAGCCTGATAATTCAAAATACACAAAAAGAAAAGGATACGTTAAATTACCTGCCGAAAATACCAGGAGCCTTTGATCACCAGTGTCAATACAGCAATTATAATGAAATTCGTGCTTCCTTCAAAGAGAAATTGATGGCAGAACGATTTTAACAACCACTTTGTTTTATTCATTAACAAAACAATAAAATATACTAACTACTTCTTTGTTTATTACCAGAACAGAATAGAATAGTAGTTACTTTTTGAAGTCAAAGAAAAGGTCAAAGTGCAGTAAAGAATAACGATACCAGCAAAATCAGTGACTTTGTCGAATTTGAGGAGCGCGGTGATGACGAAAAACAGAAACTGATAGCCAATCTGAAAAATTAAATAGATAAGTAAATGTTTGAGATGAAAAACAACGGAAACTGTATGAAATTGAGAAAAAAGAAAGAGAAGAAATTGGGAATGCTTACAGTGACAAGTGCGGTGAACCCTAAGAAATGAGAGTCGATGACAGTAGCCATTGTCTTTGTTTCTTCTTGGAAACCAAGAAGAAGAAGATGAAGAAAGAAGAGGAATTGTGAATGAGGTTGAAATTTCAAAGGACCCTGCGTGTCGCAGTGTGTGTGATGTGTATGGATATAAACCAATGGTTTTATAGGTGAAGAGTTAAATAACGCGCTAAAGTTTTTGTAATAAAGATATTGGGAAAGGTAAAAAAAAAAAAAATTGGTTGAAGACAAAAATAGAAAGTTTTTATTTTATTTTATTGATTTATTGGTATGGCAAAGTAAATTATTAAAAGTAGAAATTGGAGTTAAAATGAATTTTAATTGAAACAATAAGTATTATAAAATTGTAATAAATAAAAAATGTATATTCTAAAATAATATTATATTATAAATTAAATTCATTCATTTTATCATAATTATTATTTGAATACTTTTGTTTTAATTATTTATCTTATTGAATATAAACATAAATATTTAGAAAATAGTAAACTAATTTATTTTATTTGATATTTTAATACTTCTATTTTAACTATCCATATTTGTAATATAAGAACATAAATTAATCACATATCAATATTTTATTTAATACTTTAATTAATTTTATTATATAATATAATAATGTTTATTAATAATATATTAAAGAAGTACTCATATTTTTAATCATAATCTGTATACTCATCTATTAAATAAAAAAAATTATAAAATAAATAAAAATTATCTATAATTAAATTGTAAAAAATTTAGAGAACTTGGCCTCTTTAATGAAAAAGTATTAATGGAGAATTTGGAAGTGTTCCATTTTTAGTCTTAATATTTTAGTGATAGATAAAAAGATCCAAGCCTTCAAATTTTAGTTTGGTTTTCATGTCACGAATGCGTATCACCACCGCCATCCACAGCCACCACAATTGATAATTCTTTTATTTGAAGAGACTAATAAATAAAGACGCCTTGAATATTTCTCTTTTTCATGTTTATGTAATTTAGTGTATTTTTCAAAGAACTGCAAATTCTATATTTAGTTGCAAATATTCCACTTTTACTTTTTGATAATGAATTTTCGCGGGAGAAAAGTCATTGTTACAATGACATGACATGAAAATGTAGACTTAAAAGAGTTATATATTTCTTTAAAGTCAATGTTTAAGACTACAGCTAAAAATGAATAAATAAGTTAGGTAAATAAAACAATTACAAATTCGAACAGTAAATCATTTAAGTTTTCTCTATGCTATTAATTTACTTACAAAATACATTATAAATAAAATGTAATAAAAACAATTTAATGAAAAGGTGTTAGTGGAGACATTGAAATTGTGTCATTTGTGAGTCTTAATATTTTAAAGATAGATAAAGAGATAAGTCTTGTTCATGTAAATAGTTTGGTTGAGTCTTCTTTGGTGGTTATTGAGAGAATTTTGTGACAATTTTTTTTAGTGTCTTGTGGTTCTTGTGAGGGTGTTCCCGATGTTTAATAAAATCAATTAACGATATAGTCAAAATTGAATAGATAACTAGTAAAC
>Ga0099823_1001309_pt1 | contig 20198 bp, 16 predicted proteins | sample CowpearedBW_FD_76831 | JGI IMG/M metagenome (GOLD analysis project Ga0099823, IMG submission 76831) | Root nodule microbial communities of legume samples collected from California, USA - Cow pea red BW | ecosystem: Host-associated > Plants > Roots > Nodule | place: USA: California | collected...
CAATAACTAATATATTATCTAAAAAAAAAAAACCTTTTATTTATACACTTCTGAAAATAACTAATTATTGCAAACAGGTGCAATATTAATGTCTGTTTGTTTTTCAATCTTGTAACTTCTAACAACATTAAATGCTAAAGTAGTTCTGAATTTGAAATCTTCAACAGTAATAATCTTTTCATCTATCCTAGTTATTAAAGGAAGGATGTAAAATAATTTCACTTAATAATTGAATAGGGTGAATTATAGACTAAAGATTAATCACTCAACTGTTTCAAACAACTAAAACTTCTTGAAAGTGTAACTGTAGTTTTTATTGCTCACCACATTTTTTTATGCTTATCTGTTTTTTTGTTGTTGACTGGTTTTGTGCAATTGTCAAAAGAGCAAAAAGATGTGGACCATAACAGTTTATGCATCATCATATGCATGAGTTTAGTAACAGTTTCATATTCACTACAGAAAAAGACATTGTATCCGAAGAATGAAGAAAAAGAAAAAGAAGAACACTGTGCATTTGAATTGAAAGATTAAAATGTGTCACAAAATGGCAAACGGTAAATTTTGAATTTTGGAGAAGTGTTTCAATGCAAAGTGCGTGTAATGTGAAGAGGTTTGAACATCCTCGAAGACTGTAAAAATTCACTGCAATCCACGTGTTCATTCAACCCATTCTCTCATTAATAATCTCAAACCAAACAAGAAAGAAGAAGAGAAAAATACTTCCCCCAGAACACGACAACAATAAAACGCAACCTTAGTAACTCCTTCCTCACTATTTCCTTGTACTTTTCTGGAAAAAAACAACTCTTTACTTAATTATTCTAATAAGCTTATAACTCCTTTTTTTCGAAATCAGAAAAAGACTCTGTCTTCAATACATTTTACTTTCTTTCCTTTGTTTCAAAGACACCCCTTTCATTCAGCATAAAAAAAGACCACACTTTCATTTCACAGCTTTTCTTTTCATTACCCACAAACTGAAACAAATTATTCTCACAAAGACTCTCTTTTTCTTTGAAAAAAAAGATGGGTGAGGAGCACCACCATGCACCGCCACCAGTTCAGGCGCCTCCGGCTGGTCCACCACCACCGAATCTTGCACTTTCTAGAGGTCCAGTGTGGAATCCAGCTGAACAACTCTTGCAGCTTCACTATTGCATCCACTCAAATCCTTCTTGGCGTTAGTATCTCTCACTTTTTTTTCCACCCTTTTTGATTTATTTTTTGTGTTACAAGATGAAAAAAGAGAGGATACCCTTGATGTCAACAGAAGTTAGGAAATAGGAATCTCTTCATGTAAAAGTTCCTTTTTTTTTTTACTCAGTTTTGTGTCTCTATCATAAATAAAACAATTTTATGTAACTTGGTATGTTTGCAGATTGCTTTATGTTAACCTTTATTCCACTCTGATTTTATTCTCTTAAGAAAAAAAGGTCCTTTGTTTTTTTTCTCTTGTCAGTTTTGAGAATCTTTTAGGTGAAAAGTTTATTAATTTAATTCTGGGATTCAATCTTATGATGATATTGATGCATGTCTCTTAAAGTTTTCACCTTTTTGATTGCATAAAAAAAATTGATAGCGGAGGCGCTTCTACTGGGTTTTCAGCACTACATTGTGATGCTTGGAACAACTGTTCTGATTGCAACCACGCTGGTTCCTGCAATGGGTGGGAACCATGTAAGTGAAATTTATAATATAAAGATTGTATTATAGTACTTACTGTTCTTGTTTTTGTTGTATAAATTATGGTATAAGTATATGAAACTTTGCTATTTTTGGACAGGGTGACAAGGCCCGTGTTATTCAGTCATTGTTATTTATGTCTGGGGTGAACACACTGCTTCAGACTTTGTTTGGATCAAGGCTTCCAACTGTGATGGGTGGATCATTTGCTTTTTTACTCCCAGTGTTGTCCATTATAAACGATTACACAGACAGAACATTCCCTTCTGAGCATGAGGTTTGTATATGATTATATTGGTAGTAGCTTTTAACTTGCAACTTTTAATGATATACTTATGTTGATTTCAAATATTCTAGGATATTCAGAAATTTGAATCTTACCTTTATTTGAAAGAAAATGAATGCTAACTACTTCTTTAAGATTCATTATTCAAGATTCTAGGGTGAAAAATTTACATTGGAATGTGTGACTTTTTATTTTTATTGTTACCTATGTTCCTCCAAATTGGTTTCCAAGAAAAACTTTCTATCTATTGATTTTTCTAAGTAGTGGGTAAATCCTTGACTCTTCTTTTTTACTTGATTGCCAATGTCTTCTCTTTGTTTCAAGCATTATGCTTGACTTTCTTCAACTGTTTGTTCTGAGATTTTGTTGTTTTTCCCTTAACTGAACACTTTTGCACTACAGTTTTGGTGGTGTATGCGCTAGGTTACTGATAGATCAAACTGATAATTCTATCTACTCTACTCTCTAGTGCTATAGAAAATAGTTTTCTCTCTTCCTCCATTCCATAAAATGGTTTCTTTATACACCACCAGAAAAAAGAAAATTTAACAATAATGAACATTTGCAAATAACTGTTGCGGACAGCTACAGCAATTCTGGCTCGAAGTTCAAGTGAGTTTGACCTAAATTGCTAAATTGCGCTCATATTTATAGGTGAATTCACTGTGAAGCCTGAAGATTAAATACCCAAGGCATTTGGGAAAATCACTGCTTTAGAGGAAAATCTTATTGGAAAACTGATCTTTCTGTTTTTTTAATTGAATCCAATTATGGAATCCCTAATCTCCCCGACAACGAAACATCTTTTTCTAATAGTAGACCATCTTTCCGAAATTAGCGCCAAATATGTTTCTATACCTGAGTGAATGAGTGGATGAACATCAATGGCTCTCTCTCAGCTTGACTATGCGGAACCACTGACTTATGACGGATTATGTCACTAACAATTTCTCCCACTGGGGAAAAGACCTTGTCCTCTCAATGTGATAGTGTATGAATTTCATCCCACCCACTTCTCACAAGTCATGTTTTCAGAAGGAAGGCCCAACTTGTACGTAATGTTGTTGAGCCCAACTTATCGGTAATGTTGTTAGGGCCCAATTGGGACATTGACATGAAATATTCCATTGTGGCCCATGTGTTAAAAACAGAAGCTGAGGGAGTGAGATGGAAGTCCACCTTGATTGTGTTATGTGGCCCTGTATCTAATGTGATGTTTGAGGTTGCTCTGCCACCTAGGGGATAGGAAACCTATTCCTTTTAGTCCGATTCGCCTGCCTCGAAGACTGGCATTAGGCCCCTCCGCTACGGCGATGCTATAAGAAGATAAGCCCTTGGGTGCTAGTACTTACCATTACACAGGTTAGTAGCAGACAACCCTCAATTACATCGACCCTTGCAACAACCAAAAAGCAGTAAGCCTTCTTACAAGGGTAGGGTTTGGATTGGAATGCTTATGGAATGGAAAAAGGGCTAGGACGAAAGGGCCAGCATGAGACATAGGGACTACGGTATATACGTAATAGCCGGACAAGTGCTGGTGATCTAAAAGTGAACAACTCCCAACATAACATAGAGAGAGGATTTAGAAACCTTGGGAAGGCCAAGGTGTTAGACAACACAAGATTGCACAATAAAATGTCTGCTCCCACTTTCAATCTGGATCATGACACAATAATTGTGAAATTAGCAGTGGATGCGAAGTGTGTCGGAACCTGGTGTTCTAGAGAGGCAGATAGGAGGAATGGGTGAGAGGCCACATCTTCAAATAGAATTGGGAATGATGGGTCATTTTTTGTTTAACTGATTAGAGGGAGGAAATGTCCTCTATGACGATGATTTTCATCGGAGACCCTCCTCATGTTAGAGGTGGTGATTTTCTAAGATTGGGTTTTAAACAGAAGCTAGTACAGGGTAGATTTAAAAGCTGGATCGGTGGGGGAGGTGATACTGGGAATTGACAAGAGCACCAAGGAATTGTGACGCCAGTCTTTGAGCTTGGTTTCTCAAGTTTCGCCAAAGTTATGGCTTGAGGAAGTGAAAGGGATTGGTGAGCTTGTACCTCATGGCGGATCTCCGAAGATAGACCTAATACAAAGCAGGTCATTAGGAATGCTGGTGCAAGAATAATTGGCAATGCACTCAAATTTGGTATGGTAAGGTAGTGATTAAAGATCCATTTTGGGCAAGCTTAAACAAAGTGCCTTTAGGATCATTGTAGTGGGACGAAACTAATTGAGTTTAGAGAGCCTGAAGAAGTCCCAGCCATGCCGCAATAAACCTTGTTCTGGAACACCCATCAGTACCAGCTTAAAGCAGGAACCTCCGTATAGAAAGAGGCAATGATGAGCTGCACTTCCTCCAAGGTTCCTTGATAGTTGATGAATTGCAAGATTTTGACCATCCATCCCAAGGGATCGTGGCTGTCAAACTGTGGAACCTCAAGTTTAATATGAGGATGATGCAAGGAGGGTGGTGTTAGTGTTGTATTGGATGGTGTAGTGGTAGTGAAACTAGAGATATAATCCAGAATGGTCTCAACCTTGAGGGGCTTCTTTGTAGTCATCTTAGATTGGCCATGTTGCTAACATTATACTTTGTCTTTTTTGTTGAGCAAATTGTTTTCTCTAACGTGAAAATGGTGAATCAAACTGCTAATGAATTATTACACCGGCGCTTGTAGAGGTTCGTCTACACTATCAGAACAATTCAAGGATCCCTCATTGTTTCTTCTTTCGTCAATATCTTCCTTGGGTTTAGCAAGACATGGGGAAACTTGACAAGGTAAACCTCATGACTTGTTTTCCCTTTTTATTTTAAGTTCATGGTCAATGTTTAAAGTAACATCTTTAGTTATTTTTAATTGTAAATTATTAATTAATCTTCTTATCTGAACAGGCTGTTTAGTCCCATTAGTATTGTACCTGTGGTATGTGTGGTGGGTCTTGGTCTGTTCTCCAGGGGCTTTCCATTGGTAAATATTCCTAATGATCTTCCTTTAATATTATTGTAAAAGACATAAACAGGTTATTTAGTAAATTTTCATGTGATGGCAAATGCTTGATGGACTTTGGGGTGCAGCATAGCTGAGATGTCAAAGTTCATAGTGATGCCTAACATGACCTTATTTGGAAGAATTTGTGAACTCATCTTTCCTCTTCTGTGCAGCTTGCAAATTGTGTGCAAATTGGCTTACCTATGCTCATTCTACTTGTCATAACACAACAGGTTTATATCTTGTCCGAAACAATTTCTTAGATGAGTTTTTTCTTTGATACTAATATGCCCTTTTTCTTTTCTGTATGACAGTATTTGAAGCGTCTTCATCATGCTGCACATCATGTACTTGAGAGGTTTGCTTTACTTCTCTGCATCGCTGTCATATGGGCATTTGCTGCTATCCTTACTGTCGCAGGTGCGTATAATACTGCTAAAGCTCAGACCCGAGTGAGTTGTCGCACTGATAGCTCTTACCTTATGTCTTCTGCTCCATGGTATGTTCACAAAACAATCAGTTCAACAGTTTATTTGAGTTTCAGTGCTGTTTCTGGAACTTTATAACAACAATTAAATTGATTTTTTATTCCAGGATTAAAGTTCCATATCCATTCCAGTGGGGTACCCCCATTTTCAGAGCTAGTCATGTCTTTGGGATGATGGGGGCTGCACTTGTATCTTCTGCTGAGGTCTATCAACTATTCCTTAATTTTTTGAATGCTACATGTAGCTCTAATAATTTATGTTCATTCTCACTTTTGAAGAATTTGACAGCTTTGCCCTGTGGAAAATTATTATTATTATTATTCTTTCTGTATATATGCCATTATTTTCTGTCAATTTTCATCAAATTGATAATCTAATGTGGAGTTTTCTCCTTGATGAAATTTCGAATGCAGTCAACTGGTGCTTTCTTTGCTGCAGCCAGGCTTTCTGGTGCAACACCACCTCCTGCACATGTGCTCAGCCGAAGCATTGGGTTTCAGGTGATTCTTGCTTCTGAACAATTAATTTAGTTGTTCTTTTATATTGTTGCAAAATCTTGATATGCATGTAACACTTATCACTGACTCATGTTTCTCACCCTTCCAAATGGCAGGGTATTGGCATGCTGATTGAAGGCATATTTGGTTCTGTTGTTGGTACTACTGTATCTGTGTAAGAAAGCAGTGTCTTAAGAACTCCACATGTCCCACATGTCATTTTTTTATCTTAGATTAAGAATTGTATGAGTAATAATCTAACAAATTTTTTGACGATTGCAGTGAAAATGTAGGCCTACTTGGTCTAACACATATAGGGAGCCGCAGAGTTGTGCAGATATCATGTGGTTTCATGATCTTCTTCTCTATTTTCGGTACTATATTCCACCTGAAACTCACGTGGCTACTAGATTTTTCTTTCAGTTTTACATTTCTGGTGTAATCAATTTACTTCTTCTTTCAGGGAAATTTGGAGCCTTTTTCGCATCGATTCCCCTACCGATATTTGCTGCTATATACTGTGTTTTGTATGGTATTGTGGGTAGGTGCTGCTGCTATGCTTACATAAATCACAATAAAGTTGACCTGCAGAAGCAGGCCTTATATTTCATTATTGATTTTTTTTTGCAGCTTCTGTTGGGATTTCTTTTATACAGTTTGCAAATACCAACTCCATAAGAAACATCTATGTTCTGGGGATAACCTTGTTTCTAGCTATATCAGTTCAACAATACTTTGTCACTAACACTGCACCAGATGGTCATGGTCCAGTTAAAACAGATGGTGGATGGGTAAGTAACTCTTAAAAATCTCATTTTTCGACATTCAATGTCATTATTAGGCATATCAGCTTTCCTTAATCCATGGTTAAGGTTGTAACTATGTGTTGATTTACGTGATTTTTGATTGATCCTACCTTGTTTTATGTGACAACAGTTTAATGACATTTTGAACACCATATTCTCTTCTGCCCCAACTGTGGCTATAATTGTTGGAACCCTAATTGACAACACACTTGAAGGAAAATCTAAAGCTGTGGACAGAGGACTTCCATGGTGGGGTCCTTTTCAGAATAGAAAGGGAGATGTTAGAAATGATGAGTTCTACCGTTTACCTCTCAGGATAAATGAGTATATGCCCACCAGATTTCTCTGAAGTACTCATATATGCTTCTACTTAACCCCTTCTGTGAGCTTAATTCTCAAAATTTCATGTACAATGAAATGACCTTGTAAAATATGGGTAAACAAATTTTTCCTCCAGTGGTCTCAGAAGCCAAATTTTACCTTGTATAAATGGATTGGAATAGTAATTCTTTGGATAAACTACTCCAGAAAGATGCTCAAATTACTTTTTCTCCTCTTATTTAAAATACTCTTGATTTTTTTACGAGATAAATGAGATGCAGTTTAGTTCTTTATAATGCAAATGAACTTAACAGTACTGAATTATTGCTGATGTGCTTTTTCCTAAGGTCTTAGAATGATGAATAGCTACTTTTGAAACATTTTGTTATTGGTTTCAGTATTTCATGAGGTATGATGAACTGCTAAATACTTCTACTGTTGCTTTTAAAGTTTCATTTGTTTTGTTCTGAGTTTTCAAACTTACTGCTATCTCTGTTGAGGAAAAATCTAATAATTTCACTTCTATAAGAATATAGTTAATTGTAAGATATTCATCTTTCAAGTGAAAAGAATGTGTATTTGATGATAGCAGGTGAGAAAAATGTAATATGAGCATTTCTTTTTACTGCAGGAGAGTGCAAATTATTCCAATTCTTTATATAGTAGTTTCTTTAGTGCAAAAGTTCACTTTGAGATGGTAGATTTTGTTCATCACCAAGTTGGATGATGCTGATGCTCTAATCAAAGACTTGGAATAGAGTATTCAATTGTATCACTGACAGTATTATTATTGTTGTTTTTCTTAAGTTTAAGGCTTTATCTGTTTATGTATATTAAAATTGAATTGTGAGTTCATCATGCATTGTGTTTTCTCTTCGTTTGACACACACACACACATACAGGGAATAAAATTTTGAGGAAAATTTACTTTCCTAGAATATCAAACCTTTGATTTTCAATTTCCTCATCAGAACACGGTTAATGTTCTTAGTTATCTTACACTGATGGTTTGGTGTCTATTTTTCTTATTTTATTCAAAACTTGAAAACAATTTTGGACTATATTCATTAAATTAAAGAACATAAAGATATATTTCTTAAAACAGACATGTTTTATATGTTTTAAATATAATGTCCAAATTTATATGTTTTATTTATATATTAAGTTTTAAATCCGATTGTTGGTCCAAGTTGATTAAGTCTTACCCTAAGAAAGTGACCTAACTAAAATAAATGCTATTAATTTAAATTCAGTCCTCGATAATCAGTTTATCACCCTATAATAGGATGAAAGAAAAATCAACAGATTGAGTGGTGTGATTACATTTTTCATGTCAATTGTGTCGCTGTTTATGACATATATATTTCTTAGTTGCATCATCATGCATAAGGCATAAGCATGGCGTAATGCTACCCTAAGAAAATAAAATTATTTGAAAAATCTTAATGCAGATATTTCTGATTGTAACTTCTCAAATAAACCTTAGCCACTTATTTTTAAATACCCAATAAGGGTTAGGAATAGTGTAAGTTTCATATTTGTTAGAAATAAGAAAGTAGAGCACTATATCAAAATAAAATATCTATAAATTTATTGTCATAAGATTTTGGGTTGAGAGTGGTGTCAATTTTTTATATGGTTGAACTCAGGTTTCATTGGTGTTGTATCTTTCCAGTGAAATCCCCTTTCTAAATCTAATAAGTGGTGTCAAAGCTGATGGTTAAAACCGACTCAGATGAGTGCAGTATGTCCTGGATAGGTGTGAAAGGGACTCACCCTTGAAGGTGTAGTATTTCACATATATATAAATAAAACTTCTCTTATTTTGAAGTACAAGTCTCTCTTATGCTTCATATTCTGCGTTAAAAAATTGCTTGACACTCATACACAAGGGTATAAGTGTCTTTGAAAGTCAGGCACAGGTGATGCAAAAATTAATTTTAGAAGTTTTGATGATGATGATGATGTTGACTTGGGAGGCTTGACTTGCACTATATACGGATTGAACAATGTGTGAGGATAAATAATGAAAAAAAGACATTGACCTAACCTCAATAGTGAAAAAGAAGAAAGATAAGAAGGAAGCTTCAAGGTAGACACATGACAGCAACCTTTGCGAGTGTGGTGAATCAAAATCCAAAGGTTGCTTTCAGTTTTTGTCTTTATGTTTCTCTTTACGCGTTTTCTCATCTGAATGCACAACATGGCCTTTGGGTGGAGGCATGTGATGGAAACTGGTCGCACATGTACAATGTATATGTACACATGTACACAGACAATGATGGTGGTCTCAAAATTCCAACATTATGGTCTCAACTTTCCAACTCAAAATGGGAAAAGCACTTCCTTTTGGAAATCTAACTCGTCCATTTTCATTTTTTTTCTAGCCGCCCCTGGTATATGTGTGTGTGTATATACTTTGATTTTTGTGTTCTTGTTTAACTCATCTCAAACAATCAACATTGGGAATGTGGTTTTTGAAAAGATGCTTTTAAAAATTGAAACTTTCTGTCTGTTACGGTTATCTAACTAAACTGACAATAACCAAGTACAGGAACCTAAGATTGTGTCATACCATAACTTGTGGGAAAAAAGAAAATTTCCTTTTTCTATGAACAAGTATATACAATGAATTGTGGGAAGTGATGCTTCTTCATTCTTGAAGCCAGTCCAGATCAAAGTGTTGTTCTGGTACCTGAATGTGAACATTTGACTTGGCCATCTCAGCAACATCTCTCCATGTTCCATACACCTCCTCGTCACAGATTACAAGCTGCAGAGAGCGTAATGACACTGCAGACTTTGGTAAATACCTAATCATAGGGCATTCCCTCATGTCAATCTTCTCTAAATTTACTAATCTACCAATCTCTTTAGGGAAGCATGTGAGGTTAGTGCACTGAGAAATGTCAATGTACTTCAATTTCTTCATCTCACACATGCTAGGAGGAAGTGTTTCTAGATCAGGACAAGCATATAAACGGAGGATCTCAAGAGATTTTAGATTGCCAAATTCAACAGGTAGTTGAGACAAATTGTGGCAGTCTGTGAGGCTCATGTTTCTGAGTGACTTTATTCCACAGATGCTTGAGGGCAAGTATGTTAGATCATTGCAGTGATCAAGTGTGAGCTCAGAGAGGTTAGGGAACTGTTTCCCATCCAAACTGTTGTTGATCTGGCAGAGGACTATGAATAGTTTGCTCAAGTTTTTCAAGACAGTGCCTGAAAACTGAGGGGTGGAAACCTTTTCAAGCCAGAGACTCCTCAAGTTGGTCAAATTCATAAGAACTGAAACATTGTGAAGGCGAACATATGAGGTACTGTAGTTTACTATTATCAGTGCTCTCAAATTTGGCATCTTGCTGATGAAGGGAGGTAAAAAGTAATCACTGGATGTGAAATTGATGATCAACACTTCAGCCTTGGGAAAATCCAGCTCAAACCAATCCATTTCTGTCATTTCACCTGCAATTTGAAGTTCATCACAGATGAATCACACAACCAGACAGAAAGTTTATGATAATCATGAGTTGTTGATATTTGTACATACCTGTGTTAATTGAAACAATCTGTGCTTCAAAGGGTCGGTTCTGGAATCTTGACCATTCTTTTGGGAGTAGTCCATTTTCTTCTCGTTGTGCCATGACTAACCTTCTGTGTTCATGAATGCTCCCGCGCTTGCTCAAAATAAGAGCAAGGTCTCTCAGTGTGTCATGCTGAGTCACAGAGATCTCAAAGCAGCTGCTATACATGCCCCCGGCACTGAATGGTTAAAATGATCAAAAGGGTGTTAGAATAATGCTTCTGATAAGAGATAAATGAAAAGAAAATGAACACATTGAAATGCATTTCTAAGTCTGCAATTTGCGTACCGTGCTTCTTTCACTAAGGTTAGAAGGTTCTTGTTCGAAAGCTCAACCGCAATGGCATATGCTTCCGCCTCACGAATGTCATGGATTTCAACCCACATATTGATTAGAATTTCGAGAGGGATCTTCCTATCCTCAGGGAAAGAACACAGGTCCAAGAAGCATTCTTTGATCTTTTCTGGCAGGTAGTTTGTACTAATTGCCATTCTATCAATCAGATTGATTTCATAGGACTCACCAATGCTGTGACCTTGAGACAGATTACTCTTAACACTCAGCCAAAACATTTCATTCTGGTCTCGCAAAGAAGCTCCAATCACCTTCAGAGCCAGTGGAAGTTTTCCACACTCAGCCACAACCTGTTGATACAAACACAGAACAAGAGAAGGTAAACGCGTCATATATCACAGGATTTTGGTTTCTGCACTTAATCAATAACCAGGGACATAGAACACAACTTCAGTTCCATCCATTACCTGCTTCACCAAGCTCACATTAGCACCCAAAGGAATTGACTTCTCTCCAAAAGCATGGTGGCAAAACAGAGAGAGAGCATCCTCTTCACCCAGCAATTCCACGTGATAAGTCGCACTGAAGAATGTTGGGAATCTGAATCGAGACACCACGAGGAATTTGCAGCCAGGGATTTTCCACACAAGCTGCTCCAGCACGGAGAACGACCACACATCGTCAAGAACAACAAGAACTTGAGCTTCCCCTTTGCATTCGAACTGTGGCATCCACTGTGGAACCACGTAATTTCCATTTAAGCCTTGGTTGCCCATGATGTGTCCCCAGATCCTCGCTCTCAGCTGCTCCACATTCGGAGACTGTGACACGGTCAAAAACAAAATCCTGTCCTTGAAATAACCTGCAAAAAGCAACTGTCACACTCTCGAAACACTTTTAAACAAAATAAACAGACAACAAATGCATTCACCCTTTTCAAGTTATAAAACTGCAATCTTGTCAGACACGAATATACAAGAATAGGATTGTCGGTTATCAAACGTGAAACTAACATCATAAACATAATCTCCCCCGAGGTTTTTAAAAGTTCTGTTCAGAACCCGATTCTTTTGAACAAGATTAAATATTTTTCACAGGAATAATCCTGCTCCTACATACTGAAACTTTAAATTCAAGAACACAATTTTGTATCAATTGATTCACGATAACTGCTTGTTAAACTGAAACAAGTCTGTGTCAGTTGATTCATGCAAATCACTTTCTAACTGAAACAACTGATTTAGTGTTTCGTCAGCTGCATTCACATTACCAAGAAGGAAAAAAAAAAGTTTTTCTTTTTAATGATGGGTGAAGGTGGAATGGTGGACTTACATCGGACTTGGTCGTCTCTGCAGAGCTCTCTGGCAAGGGTGGTTTTCCCGGAGCCACCAATCCCGCAAATCCCGACAATCCAATCAGCATCATTGTTAGAGAAAACCATCTCCATAACCTTCTTCTTCCCGAAGTCCAACCCAACACTGAAACCGTTATTCCCGTTACACCCTTCCACCCACGTCTCATCTTCCTGCATGCTCTTCACAGCCTCCTCCACCCACCCACCCCCGTTCACTCCGATCTTCATCTCCTCCAGAAACCGCTCCATCCGCCGGTTCGACGCCTCCACCCGGTCGAACCGCTCCGCCATCTCGAACCGCGCGTGATGCACGTCGGCGAGTATGTGCGCCTGCATGGGAACCTGCAGGAACCTCGTCACGTGCTTCTCCAGCTTCTCCATCTTCTTCGCCAGCTGGAAGTTCCGGTACACGTTCCAGCGGCTGGACGACAGCGCCTGGTGCGAAAGCTCCACGCCGGAGCGCAGAATCTCCGAGAGACGGTCCAGCTGCGACTGCCTCGGCGCCGGAAGCTCCACGCCGGAGTACTTTATTTCCTCGATGGTGGGAAGAATCTCGCGCACGTAGGTGATGAGTTGCTCCGCGCTGGACTTGCAGCGGAGAGCCTTTCGGGATATTGTTATGAGCATTTTCCAGAGATCGGAGGCTATCTCTCCGGTGAAAAGGTCCGTTAGGGCCATGGTGGTGGTGGTGGAGCTATTCTTCTCTTCCTTTTTCTTCTTCTTCTTCTTTCTTGGTATTAAAGGAGTCAGCAATTGGTGGCTCTTGCGAAATGACGGTACTGTCCTTCAGTTGCCAATCATAGTTTCTCAATTCTTAGTACACCAATAGCGTTCAGGCACACGTGACGTGATCAACTTTTGTTGGGGACAACAACATTCATTTCCAACCGTTGGATTTTGGGACATAGATTTAACTAACACCGCTAACTGTTAGTTAACTCTCGTACTTAACTTAGCCCTCGTATACTTCATAACTTCAACTGTTTCTGGAAACACTTTGGTCTTTTTAGGTTTAATAATTTCTTTTTCAATTTTATTTACTAGTAACCATCAAAATTGGTAAAAAAAATTGTAATAATTACTTTAATCATTACAAAATTTAAACAAAATTAATAACATTGAAATTCTTAAATCAAAATCCCAATTATTTTATTTCCAGGATGTTAATGAATCTTAATAATTAAAAATATTAGTAATCCTTAATATGAAATGACTAAAATAAAATCTCTAAAGAAGCCTTTAAATAACAGATAATTATATACAAGTAATTACGTAATATCATTTGCTTCTTCTATTTTTTTAATCTTTCTTTTTGCTCATATTATATTACCCACTATCTTTTGCTCCTCTTTCTCTCTCTGCCCTTAGAATATTCATGAGCCTTTGTCCATTTCCTTTCACTATTAATTGTATGATATATTATGTAATCTGTGTCTCTTTTTTATCTTCGGAAATAATTTTTTATAAAAGGGATGTTATTTCTGACTAAACTAAATTAAAGTAAGTCTTCAAATTCAAAAGCTGATAATGTTTATTTCATTTTCAACGATGAGATTAGGGACTTAAATGTGTAATTTTGACCTATTTCATGCACTCCATTGGTTGGTTTTTGCAATCATGAATGACACTGATAGAGACTTTCAATATGAAAATGTTTTTGTCAAATTTGGAAGCAGATTTAGGATAAAATGCATTAGTTTCTAATAATATAAAATTGAGTTAAATATATTTTTCATGGTTCAAGATTCATAAATTTTTTTAAATTAGTTCATTTTTGAAATTTTATACCAATTTAGTTTTTTATTTTTAGAAATGTGTGAATTTAGTATTTTTTACCAAAATTTGTTAAATTTATTTGACATGATGGTATATTTTATGATAATATTTGAATTAACATTGAAGTAAAAATATGTCAAATAATGTAAATAATTCAAATACTATCTTAAAATGTGCTTGAAATGTCAGATAAACTTAACAAAATTTGGTTAAAAAGACTAAATTTACGCACTTTTTAAGATAAATGACTAAATTGATTAAAAATTTTAAAAATTAATTAAATCTAAATTTCACTTGAAGAATTAAAAACATATTTAACCCTATTAAATTTTATCTTCATTTTTAAAACTTTAAATGTTATATACACACGTACACTTTTAAATTTAGAAATAAAAAAAGTGCTGTAGAAAAAGTTGAGTGATTAAAGTCACATGTATTATTTATATGAAGACAAATTACAATCGCACTTTGTGCATTTCCACGAAAGTTCTCACTCCACATGCCCTTCTTTGTTTCTATCAATATAAATTTCAATTACTTTATATAATAATATATAACATTCGTACCGTTTTTCCGGTTTTTCCGGCATGAGATAATTTTTTCGACAAGAGAAAAATTCCTCAGTTTTTTTATAAGTATATGTACAGAAAAAACAAAAAAATATTGTATAAAGAAGAAATGAAATATCAAGTATAACTTAGTTCAATCTCGGAAAGTGTAAGTTTAAACAAAAAGTAAACTATTACAAAATTAAAGAAACTAAAAAACATATTTTACTTATTATTTAAAATATAACATAAAATGTATTCGTATAGATTGAAATTTATCCGTGCTATTGTATTTATTCAAGGAATAAAATAAATGTGTTTTTAATCCAAATTTGAAGGCAAAATTGAATTTTCTTTATATCTCAAATTTTGATAGATATTGATTTTTAAACTTTATAATTCTTTTAATTTAGTTGTATTAAATATTTTGATGTATTATTTTAATTGTTTATACTATTTCACACATTCAAAAATTTAAAAGTTAATTTGTAAAACCGTTTTACAAACTTAAACAAATTAATATCGTTGGAATGTTATTGAATTAAAATAATTGTATCTATTCAATTTTAAAATTTTAAAATTAAAATATATTAAAATTAAAGACAAATTTTAATTTCATTCAAATCTAGAGACTAAAAATATATTTAACTTGAATTGAAGTCCTCTCTCTTAGTAGTATAAGATAATGTTGATAATTTTTCTCAATTTTTTTATTTTTATTTAATATTAAAACTTGGATTCACCGTTGTATTTTGAAAAGGTTTCTGAAAAAGATAATTTCCATAAAAAGTAGAAGTTATATACAAGTATTCACATGAAATTGGAAAGTAAAACATCACAGGAAAATACACACAAATGAGTCATTCTTTAAGCCAGTCCAAGTCAAAGTGCTGTTCTGATACTTGAATGTGCACATTAGGCTTCGCCTTCTCAACCTCTTTCCAAATCCCAGAAACCTCTTCGTCACAAATTACAAGTCGCAGAGACTGCAACGACAATGCAGACTTTGGTACATTTCTGATCATAGAACATTCCCTCATATCAATCTTCTCCAAGCTCACTACTTTACCAATCTCTTCAGGGAAACATCTCAGGTTCACACATTGAGAAATGTCAATATACTTCAATCTCATCATCTCACATATGCTATTAGGCACTGTTTTCAGTTCAGGGCAAGCATATAAACGAAGAATCTCTAGAGATCTTAGTTTCCCTAGTTCAAGAGGCAATTGATTCAGATTGTGGCAGTTGGTGAGACTCAAGTTTTGAAGTGATTTCATTCCACAGATGCTTGAGGGCAATTGGGTTAGATCATCACAATGATCAAGAGTGAGGTCAAAGAGGTTTGGGAAGACTTTGGCTAAATCTACCTCTTTTTCAACCAAACTGTTGTTAATCTTGCAGAGGACAATAAAAAGTTTTCCCAAGTTTTCCAACACAGTGCCTGATAATTCTGGGGTGGAAACTTTTTCAAGCCAGAGGCTCCTCAAGTTGGGCAAGTTCTTGAAAACTGAAATGTTGTGAAGGCAAGCATATGTTGCACTGTAGTTTATTATTATCAGTGCTCTCAAATTTGGCATTCTGTTGATGAACTGAGGTAAGAAGTACTCGGTGGATGTGAAATTAATGATCAAAACTTCTGCTTTTGGAAACTCCATATTACACCAGTCCACATCTTTCATTTCACCTGCAATGTCAAATTCATCACAAAAATTGTTACTTTAAACCTAATTCAACTTCATAGAACTGGCTTGTAAGTTGAGGTTTGTATTTACATATATACTCTAAATTCTCTAAATTGACCTTATCTTGGTCTTATCTTTAATCGATGTGAAACTTACAACAAAAATGAACAAAAGAAGCAAGAATAGGAAAGATAAGAAAGCCATTTTTCAGAGAGTAATTGGTATATACCTGTATGAACTGAAACAATCTGAGCCTCAAATGGTTTGTGTTTGTATCTCAACCACTCTTTAGGAATTGTGTTTTCTCTTTTTGGCATTACTAATCGCCTGCGTTCATTAATGCTAGCACGGTTGCTCAGATTAATGGCTAGGTTTCTCAGTATATCATGTTGAGTAACTGATATCTCAAAGCAGCTGCTATACATGCCCCCTGCACTGGTAGATTAAAACATCAAAAGGGTGTTAGAGTGATCTCATTGCTTATTCCAACAACAGGAAAAACAAGAAAACCAAGTTAAGAGCATTTCTCATGTTGCATACCGATGTTCTTTCATTAAGGTGAGAAGATTTTTGTTGGAGAGTTCAACAACAATGGCATAAGCTTCTGTTTCAGGAATGTCATGGATTTCCACCCACATGTTGATGAGTACATCCAAAGGGATTTTTTTATCCTCAGGAAATGAACACAGGTCCAAGAAGCATTCCTTGACCTTTTCTGGAAGGTAATTGATACTGATTCCCATTCTTTCAATCAGATTGATTTCGTGGGATTCACCAATGCTTTGGCCTTGAGATAACCTGTTCTTAACGCTTAACCAAAACATCTCAGGTTGATCTCGCAAAGAAGCTCCAATCACCTTAAGAGCCAAAGGAAGCCTTCCACACTCAGTGACAACCTATTTGCCATCACACACAAGAATCATAAAAGTGAATGAGGTCCATGCATAACACTCTACTTGTTCAGTGCTTCAACTTAGAACCAGTTTTGGAATTAAAATCATTCTTAACATAGAAACAAACATGTGTGCATTCACCTAAGATGTTTTAGATGGTATTTAGCATTATCTTTTACAGTTACAAACAACACATTACCTGCTTCACCAAACTCTCATTAGCAGCTGAAGGGATTGATTTCTGTCCAAAAGCATGGTGACAGAACAGAGACAAGGCATCCTCTTCACTCAGCAATTCCACTTCATAACTCACCAACGTTTGGAATTTCGTTCTGGACACCACAAGAAACTTGCAACCAGGTATTCTGCACACAAGCTGCTCCACCACAGAGAGTGTCCACACATCATCCAACACAATCAGAGTTCGAGCTGCTTCAATTTTGCACTCAAACTGTGGCACCCACTGTGGAACCACATAGTTCGAATCCAATCTCTCATTTCCCATAATGTACCCCCAAATCTTCGTTCTTAGTTGCTCCACGTTTGGAGACTGAGACACAGTCAGGAACAAAATCCTCTCCCTGAAATAACCTGCAAAAAATTTGATTCATGCGAAGTAAAACTCCACACTGACTAATCTATGCATGGAACAGTATCGTACAAGTTGAACCACGATAAACAGTTTCCTGATCATGTATGTTATGTTATCTTTTTTATTGCACGAATTACGAAGGAAAAGTTTGATTCTTTGAGCATGAATAACTTTGACGAGTTTAAATTAAGGAACTTTATGAACTCACATCTAACTTGGTCATCTTTGCAGACCTCTCTAGCGAGAGTGGTCTTCCCGGAGCCGCCAATCCCAGAAATCCCGACAACCCAGAGATCCTCCCTTCCGACAAGCATCTCCCTTACCTTAATCTTCCCGAACCCCAACCCCACGGCGGAGCTGCCGTCAACAACATTCTCGTCCACGCTCCTAACAGCCTCCTCAACCCAGCCGCCGCCGCCGACGCCAATCTTAATGTTCCCGAAGTACTGCTCGAGGCGGCGGACGGAGTTGTCAACGCGGTCGAAGCGCTCCGCCATCTCGAAGCGCGTGTGGTGGACGTCGGCCATGATGTGGGCCTGCATGGGGCCGAGGAGGAACTTGGAAACGGTCTTCTCGAGCTTGTCCATCTTCTTGGCGAGGTGGAGGTTGCGGTACACGTTCCAGCGGCTGGAGGCCAGGACCTTGTGGGAGAGCTCGACGCCGGACCGGAGAAGCTCCGAGAGACGGTGGAGCTGGGACTGGCGCAGGGCGGGGAGCTCGACGCCGGAGTACTTTATCTCCTCGATGGTGGGGAGGAGCTCGTGGATGTACGAGATGAGTTGGTCGGCGCTGGCACGGCAGAGGAGCGACTTCCGGGAGATGCTGATGAGCATTTTGAGAAGCTCCGTCGCGATCTCGCCGGCGAAGAAGTCGTTGAGGGCCATTGTGTGGTGTGAGAGTGGCCACACTCTGTCTCACTCTCTTATGCTCTGTTTTCCTCTGTTTTCTGAAACATTCTTAACTCTCGTTTCTTTTCCGTTATTTCGCTCTTCTTTCGTAAACTAACTTCTCTCTCTGAGTCAATGTCCAAGACTTTTTTTTTAATCTCGTTTACTAAGATAAGTAAACTACAATAAACAATTATTCTGTGCATGGTTAGAATGGGAAACTCTTCAAATTAGGGTTAATACATTAAACACTTTATATCCAACCTTAATTATCCAAAAAAAATTAAGCATTTTCGTATAATATTAATAAGAGCATGAATCTATTTATTTCAAGAATAATTAGAATGACTTACTCTTAATCTAAAACATTCTATTTAATCTCAAATTAACAGTTCAGAGTAATTATCAATAATGATAATGAAGTGTGTTCAACTTTGCTCTTACGAAAAAAAAAACATATTCTATAGAAATATGTGTATATATTTAATTTGATATTTTCTCCCTTTCTTTTCCTATGATAAATATACAAGTATGCAAAAGTAAAGATGGAAAAGAAAACATAAAAAAGTTAGACAATATGCAATTTTCAGTAAGTATGTAAAATAATTATCCTTCCTCCTTAGTTTCTTTTCCCTTGAATTCATTCCTTTTTTTTATTCACATTTAACAATTTTTTCTAAAATATTTTGTTCCTACTTTTTAATAAATAATTTATTAAGATGGAAGACATCAAAATATAAAAGAGACGAAAAGATCCAATTTTCAGGAACTACACAAAACAATTGTTCCTTTCTATGCATATTCATGAACTAAGAGTTTCTTGCAAGTCTTATTGTTATGACTATATTGAATCATAAAAATCTAATTGGATTCCTCATTTACTATTATAGATTGTAGATACTTATTTTTTAAACTTACTTTATTCGAATAATGGTTTAATATTAATTTATTCAATTAAAGAATTTAGTAATATAACTTATTCAAAATAAATTGTTGTATTAGCATATATAATTTCATTTAAAAAAAAGTCATGTAAAAATATGAGGTATGAATTAAAGACAAGTTCTAAACATACACGGAAGAAAACAAACCATAGGTCTCATCAATCGAGAAAGAAAAAGTATAATATGCTTCAAATTTTTGTTTTTCTTCTATGCGATCTTATAGGAAATAAGTGAATGCAAAATTTATGTTATTGTGTTTAATTGAATTAAGTTTAAAATTTATTTTTTAATATTGTATAAATGTTATGGATTAAAATTTATTTTATTTAGATTTGTTATTTATTTATTTGTGTTACTCCTTATTTTATCGAAAAATTTGTTATTTGTTGGGTCTATCGTATTACCGTCAAATCATTCATTAATGTTTATTTTCATCGCTTGAGATGTATATGTTTCGGTGTAAGAAGTATATCCACATCAAGTAAAGATAAAATGATATAATATATAAATGGGAAATGTACAAACCTCATCTTATAAATTAGTTCTGAATAATAAAATTTAA
>Ga0099823_1001322_pt1 | contig 20145 bp, 11 predicted proteins | sample CowpearedBW_FD_76831 | JGI IMG/M metagenome (GOLD analysis project Ga0099823, IMG submission 76831) | Root nodule microbial communities of legume samples collected from California, USA - Cow pea red BW | ecosystem: Host-associated > Plants > Roots > Nodule | place: USA: California | collected...
AAAAAAAAAAAAAAATAGATATATATATATATATATATATATATATATATATATATATATATATATATAGTGGATGCAACGTAAGCCTAATTATGAATTAGTAGAATTGCAAAATCTCACAGTAGTCACACGTTAAGTATTCCAATATAATGAGATTATGTCATCACAAACATCAGAAAGTTATGAACTCTATCAATTATTATGAATTAAAATTTGTCAATGTTTTTGACTCTTGAAAAATTCGTTTTTATGGTTATAAACTTGAAGCAAGAGAATTTAATTGTCATGAAAATTCGCTCACCATAATTAATATTGTTTAAAGTTCTCCCAGTAATGGGAAAGATACAAGAACTTGAAGAAAATATTGTTCAAAATCACTCAAAACATTGTGTCTCACTACAACTAAATATGAAAAACAGCTTTAAAGGTAATAAAGTAGTCCAATATATTGCATACCTAAAGTTCGAGATAAATTAATAATAAAAAGGTTTTAAATTACTACAAGCCGAAGAAACTTGGTTTGTTTATTCTATTATTATTTATAATTTTAGTAATCAATGGTTCAAAAATTCCTTTATATTTTGTTTTCTTTATCCTTTGCTAGTTCTATTTATTATGTCCACTTCAAGTAAAGCATAAATAAACAAATAGAAAAGCAAATAAATTTGAAGCTTACACAACCACATATTACATCAACTTGAATTCATTTAAGTTTGAGCCAAGTAAACTGGTCAAGGAAAATAATCAACCTCTACTTTCGGGCAAATATAAGTGGTGTTTATGTCACACCTATTACATATTCTGTGTATATTAATTTTTTTTCTAAGATCATATGAATGTGCTGGTCTAGAAATTTTTGTCAATTATTATAAATTATATTTTTAATTTAAAAATAATACATTTATCACTATTACATTCTTTAAGGCTTTTATTATTTAAGCAATTCCTATTTTTAATTTTGGTGAACATAATGTAATGAGAAAATTATAACCTAATTTCAGAAGTTAAAGTAGAACATGATTCAAACATGGTGTTTTTACGCTTAATTTAATATTATATTGTATTTTTATTTTATTTTATCGGTATATATTGTAGATCTTGTAATAATAATAACACACAACATACCTTTTTAATAATACTTAGTGAAAAGAGATACTTTTACTTTATAGTTAAAAATGATAATGGACGTTACACAATAAATAGTGAGTGATTTGGATTTTGTTATATATTATGACAGAAAAACAATAAAAAAAGTTATACAGAAATGAAATACAAGATAACAGAAAAAGTCATAAAAAAAAAGATTGTAAAGAACAGAAAAAAGTGATCTACAAAAGTTAAAAAGAACAGAAAAAATTGTAAGTAACAGAAAAGTTGAAAAGTTATAAAAATTAGAATAAATATATAAATTAAAAATTGGTAAAAGTATACAAATTTTCACAGAACTGTATAATCTTTGTAGCTGTATAAATTGTCCTATTATTATAGATAAAAAGACATGTTAGGTTCTAATCCTAAAAAAAACTAATCACATATCTACATTTATAACTTAGTGAAACTGCTCTTTTCAAAGTGCATAATGTTTACATTCTGATAAGCTTTTGTTGCTGCACATTCCAATAGCTTATTATTGTGGTGTCATATTCAGAAGAACTTCTTTTTGCACCAACAAATATCAACTCCACTACGAATAATTGCTTATTTCATTTTCACTCTTGTACTAGGGTTTGGTTGTATCTTTTTGTTTATTTGAAGAAAAATGTTCAATATTTGTAGTGAAGTAATTTTTCTTTTTCTTTTTTCTTTTTATAAATAGATAGACATGAACCAATCTCATTTGTAAAATTTATAAAATATTTTTTTTCGATGTGAAGAAATAGAAATTTGATTATTGAAAAGGAGAACACAAAGGAGAATAACACAAAAAATAAATATAAAGGTATATAGTGGATTTCGGTTTTCCACAGCGTTAGAGAAAAGAAGAAAAGCGATTGAGAGCGAAGTTATTTGTTGTGGAAGGTCATGTTAGGTTTGAATCAATTATTGTTATTGTGAAGAAAAAGTGGCCTTAGACTAACTCACTCACTCACTTCTCTAAGGTCCACACACACACCCCACAAGATAGAAATTGGATGGCTCCACTACATTTAGGATTTCTTCAACAATTTTTTTTATAAGAGATTTTACTAAAAAATAATAAAATTAGTTTATATGTAAATTAAAAGAAATTAAAGAAATTACATGACTGAACTAGTACCAGTTAGTTTATAAATAAGTTGGAATTTATTTTCTCTTCTGAAATTAACTATTTGGAAAAGTAAAAATTTTCTTTTCTTTCTAGAATTTTTTACAAAGAAAATAACCATATAAACCCTAAACGGGAAGTCCAATTAAATTAACAAATTTTCAGCCAAAAATTGTAGTTGGATAATTCACTTTCAAATGCATTTGATTCACATGTTTAATTCCTCCAAAAGCTGAGGATATTTTAAGAAAGTTCTCATTATAACTTTTGTAACAAGTCCTAAGAATTTGTTATTATATGTAGACTAAATAAAGATACATGGATTAATGGAAAAGTTGAATTTAAATGAGTTATCAATAACAAAATATATATATATATATATATATATATATATATATATATAAACTTTAGAGAAATTAGAAAAATCGTGGAAACCTATGTGCTAATTGAGATTTTGAGTAAACCAAATGAAATGAAAGAAAGTAAGAATGAAAAGAGACGAAAATGTCTCATTAATAATCATTGTGGTGATTAAAAGTGGTTAGTTATTATACTACCAATTTAGATATTAATCTATAAAATAAATAAAAAATATTAGTTTACTAAAATAGTCACTATTATAAATACAAAATTATAATTAGGCATTAAATTTGTAGTCAATTAGAGATTAATTTAGAAATCAATTTCTTTGGTAGCAAAAACCTTAGTAGCTAATGTTTAATGACTAATTTTTTATAGTAACTAAAACTTTAGTAGCTAAATTTTAGAAACTAAGACCAATTATAACTTTTTATTTATAATAGTGACTATTTTAGTAATCAATTTTTTTTTTTATTTTGCAAATTGATATATAAATTTGTGTGACTACCAACTTTTGGTCATTAAAATTGATTGTTAACGACACATTTTTTTATAATGAGAGAAAATCAAGCGAAGGAAAGATAATAGAAAAAATTAAAATTAGAATGAATTTCATATTATTTTGGCAAGAAAGAGAATTTATAAGAAAAAATATTCAGATATAACAAAATAAATATTATAAATAAAATATAAGATGTAAAACTCGTATAAAATACTTTTATTATGAGAAATAATATATACAAAATAATTAAATAACAATCTTATTCAAATAATTAATCATAAATTTATATTATTATTATGGGATTAATAAGTAATTATTTATTTGTATAATACCATTGTTAAGTAGTTGTCAAGGTTTTTCTTTTCAATGAAAAGAAAAAAATTTAGCATACCTAATGCTACCAAATAAAAGTGTGGATGTTGTTGAGTATACTTCTTTCTATGCCGTCCTATTGAAACTCTCAAGAAGATTAATTATCGCATTGGATGAGAGACGAGTCTCTTTAATAACCAAAAGTATATAAACTTGTTTCTATTCATTTTTTTTTTCCTTCATCTTTTATGTTTAACAAGCAAGTTTATACACATACACGTGTGTGTAAAAAGTAATATGATAGTAATATACAAAGAGAAATAAGAAGGAATAATATCAGTGATTAAAGTGTTTGATATATATATATGATAAGGTGTTTTTATATGATTAGTTGAGCACTTAACCCCACTGCTAACGGTGAAAAAATAGAAAAGAAGAGGCAACATGAAGTGACACTCTACATTATATATAGATGGTAGATGCAAGGCTAGGCTAAGCAACTACATAACCGACATACATGTTGTTTATAAATTCTTTACCTTAATTTGGTATTCAAGAGCGTCAGGATCATGGATGCTTTTCTGCTTAAAACACTTGTTTCAGGCATTATTGCCGTGTTAGTGTGCTCTTTGTTTTATCAATTTAAGAAAACACTTGGTGGCAATACAAAGATCTGTAGTGCACCTCAAGCAGCAGGTGCATGGCCAATTATTGGCCATTTGCACCTCTTCGGGAGTCATCAACTTACGCACAAAACACTGGGGGTCATGGCTGAGAAACATGGACCAATTTTCACAATAAAACTTGGTTCATACAAAGTTCTGGTGTTGAGTAGCTGGGAGATGGCGAAGGAGTGTTTTACTGTCCATGACAAAGCATTCTCCACCAGGCCCTGTGTTGCAGCCTCGAAGCTAATGGGCTATAACTATGCCATGTTTGGTTTCACTCCTTATGGTCCTTACTGGCGTCAAGTACGGAAGCTAGCAACCATTGAGCTTCTCTCTAACAACCGGCTTGAGCCCCTCAGAAACACAAGAACGTTTGAGTTAGATGCTGCAGTAAGGGGGCTGTACAAGTTATGGTCGAAAGAAGGGTGTCCGGAGGGAGGAGTTTTGGTTGATATGAAGCAGTGGTTTGGAGATTTGACACATAATATTGCTATCAGGATGGTGGGAGGGAAGCCGTATTGTGGGGTTGGTGATGGTTGTGCAGATGGTGAAGCAAGAAGGTATAGGAGAGTTATGAGGGACTGGGTATGTTTGTTTGGGGCGTTTGTGTTGTCTGATGCATTTCCGTTTCTGGGGTGGCTAGATATCAATGGATATGAAAAGGATATGAAGAGAACTGCCAGTGAATTGGACACTCTGGTTGAAGGTTGGCTAGAGGAACACAAGAGGAAAAGAGCTTTGAGTGTGAATGGAAAGGAAGAACGCGATGATTTCATGGATGTCTTGCTGAATGTTCTGCAGGGTACAGAGATTTCTGGTTATGATTCAGATACCATCATCAAGGCCACTTGCCTGGTACGTAAATGTTTACCTATCTTGTTTTCACGGTTGCTTCTTGCAACTATAATTCCTGCATGTTATCCGATGAACATAAAATTGGAGTTCATAACAAATTTAGGACTTACTGCTATAAACCTTATAATTTAGGACAAGCTTATCAGAGAAATTATACCATATCTGGCGAACCACTTTTATGGATCAATATTCAAACCACTGCAGTCTTATGTCTGTCTTACCAAGTAATAAATTGAAAAGGGTTTATTCCTACAGAAACACAAGAGTACAAGACATAAATTTGGAAAAGATTGACATATAATATTGTTTGAACAGTGATTCTTTAAATGCTAGAAGAGTACAATTTTTGTGTTGACGAAAACCATTACCACTATCACCGTGACCTGTGTCAAAATTTCCCCACTTTTTAATTTATTGTGCAACCTTGCTTCAAACAAAGACTATTGATATTTCGGCTCGTCTATTCAAGTCTTTTCACAAGGGACAAAACAACATGCCAAAAGCTACTAGTTTTGCAAGTCCAGTAGGGTCCACTTCCTTAGAAGAAAAACTCTCTTCCTTAAACACCCTTCTGTCTTGCAAATGTCATAAGCTATTGACGCACGTAACCAAATTCCACTTCTCCAAATTTTACGTTATGTCTTAGAATCCGAATCAGTATAACACCCTTCTTCTGCTCACACGAAGAAAATCTCAGCTTTTGGTGCACATCACCTTTTTGTTTGACATCCTACTTTGGATTACAACCATGGGGTTGTAAATCTTTTGCAGAATTTGATTTTAGCAGGAACTGACCCCACCATGGTCACGCTAACATGGGTGCTGTCTCTGCTGCTTAACCATCCAGCAGAACTTGAACGAACCCAACATGAACTGGACACTCTTATAGGGAAGGAAAGGAAAGTCGAAGAATCTGACATAAAGAAGCTAGTGTACCTCCAAGCCGTTGTGAAGGAAACTCTGCGCCTATATCCACCCAGTCCCATTATCACCCTTCGAGCAGCCATGGAAGACTGCACCTTTTCATGCGGCTACCACATTCCTGCGGGCACACAATTAATGGTGAATGCTTGGAAGATCCATCGGGATGGTCGTGTTTGGAGTGACCCGCATGATTTCAAGCCTGAAAGGTTCTTGACAAGCCACAAAGATGTTGATGTAAAGGGTCAAAACTATGAGCTCGTCCCTTTTAGCTCTGGAAGGCGAGCATGCCCAGGTACCTCACTAGCTCTGCGTGTGGTGCACTTGACCTTGTCTAGACTCTTACACTCTTTCAAGGTTGCTTCTCCTTCAAATCAAGTTGTTGACATGACAGAGAGCTTTGGACTCACAAATTTAAAAGCAACACCGCTAGAAGTTCTCCTAACCCCGCGTCTAGACACCAAACTTTATGAGAACTAGATTATAGTATACTAGTTGTACACGAAGCCTCTAGGTTCTGAAATTCGGGCTATCTATCTTGTAATAACAGTAGCATGTTTAACAAAGTTGCACTGTGTTATAAAAGCTGGTGTAATTTGTAGTACTCTGATAATTCTGAACTTTTAGAAAAAAAATAAAATAAACGAAAGTAATGCAAAGCCTTCACAAATATTATGTCATCTTTATGCCATTCACAATCAGGATAACGCCATAAAGCCTAGTTAAAATCTTAGGCTTGAATGAAATATCGCCTTAGTACATGAACTGCACACAAAAGCAGGTTTGCAACTAAAACAGAAGTTGACAGACTGACAAAGTGTGATATAAAAATTCTATCATGAAGATGTTACCTAACCATATGAAAAATAAAAAATGAATTTGAACATTACACATTGATCTGTGGTATGTGCTGACTGACTCACCAGCATACTCTCTAATTGCTGGAAACCTTACCTACATGTTTAACATCTACTGAATCTTACAAGTGGAGATAGCTAGTACGAGGAACGATCCATTTTACTCCTAGTTAGTAATATGTACACGAACCGATGTCGAGCCATACACTAGTATGACTAACAACGCTTGCCTGAATCAGCAATCAATGAGAGAATGAACTCGCCTCCGTGCTATACATTGAATATTCACTCAAGCTAAAGTTTGGTCTCTCGTCGTTCCATTTCAAAATCTCCTTGGCGTATTTAAGTGCCCCATCCACACTACCAGGCTCCAACCCCTTCACCAGGGACACATACAACTTTCTTCCGGTAAGAGATGAGTAAAGCCTTTTAAACTTAACCGCTATGTAATGGGAAGCCAGCTGACCAAGGGAGGGATTACTATTAATGCTGTTGCTATTGCTGTTGGGACGGTTGCGACTGATTATTGGATGGAAATCAGAGAACCATTCACACTTGGTCAAAGGAACTTGTTCAATTTTCTCCTCAAACAAATCAAATTTGTTTAATATCAACAAGAAGTCCATTTGCTCAAAGGTTGGATGAGTGACAATGGTTTCAAAAAACTTCCTGCTCAATATCATCTTGTTAGAGGGACAACCATTCCCATCGACAGAAAACTGATCGTAGTCACTCAAGGAAACACAGAAGATAACCATTTCAACATCCTCAAACATCTCTAGCCACTTGCAATTTTCTCCTAGGCCCCTTGCATGCACTCTAATTAGTTGATACCTGTTGACCAGAAAAAAAGTACAAATCAGAAACATCCGATAAAGACACATGGTAAGGAACACATAATAAATATCCTTATGATTCAAATTCACAAATACGAAAATCAGCAACATCATATGATATTTCTGGCATAAATAGATATGCATGACAGAAAAATCATATTCCGCCCATTTGAAACAAATATACAAAATGGCACCACATCTTCCTCATAAGAAACGGAGTTTGCTTTTAACGACTAAACCAGGCTATAAAATCTCTACAGTAGCCATTACAGTAGTATGGGCACTACTGTCCAACGATATACAGATTGATCTAAAATATAAAAAATAGAAACACTAAAATTAAAACGTGAGAGCACTTCATATTCATATCCAGAGATGGCAAAACCCTCTACCATGTTTCTTAAACATCAATACCAGTGAAAAAAATATTTCATCACAGCCATAGGCTCCTTACTACAATTCTACCACACTTATCCTGAATTTTGTTTATTTTGGTATTTTTCACTAATGCTATTATTTACCTGTTTATTTTGGTATTTTCACTGATGCCACTATTTTCCAAGAGAAAACAATTATAAGATCAATTGGATTTAATCAGAGCTAAAACACAATTTTGGTACATAACTGGCCCAGAAATATTTTCACCTACCTAACAAAACAATCATGGCGATCAGTAGTGTCAACGGTTTCCTCGGAATCCGATTGGGGAAATGAAAACTCCGCACAGGCCACCCCATTAGATGAAGTAACTCCCTCTGCATAAAGGATATCTAAATCTGAGGGTTCATAGTCCGTCCTTAAAATTTTAACAGCCTGAAACAGAACAACTTGTCATAGTCAGAGACAATATATAGTGTCCATGAACAGCACAACTAATCAAGATACTAACCCAACCATTTTTTCTAGGAGAGGAAATATAGAAATGGAAACCTATAAGGACACAAGATGGAGAAACAATAAAATAATATTGACCTAGCATTCTAATAAAGCTTAACAGGCGAGGAGCAGTTTTAACTTGTTCTCACAAACTGCTGACTTTGCTAGACCGAAATTTATTTGTTACTCTGCAAGTTTAAAGCTTCTGTCTGATATCCGTTGTACAATAGTCGCTACCTCTACCTGAGAAATTATCCTTCTTTACAACCACGCTTCACCCACCCGTCAAACACCTACTAATTCATTTAAACTTATCAAACCCCGTGTACAACAATTTTATTCACCCCTCCATTGTTTTCTCAGTATTTGCAGAAGAAATTGACTATAGATAAAATCCCTTATAAAAATGAAAAGTGGCCATTCCCTAAAGAACTCAACTACCTATTTTTAACAACAGTTAGTGGGTTACACATAAAAGGGTTTTACACAATTAATTTGATAACAGCACAAATGCTAAATAATAGATTAAAGAATTATCTTACCCGCTCTAAGAAATAACTTGCAACACTAGGCAGCATTTCCAATTCGCTTCTTCTTTCATATGTGGCCTTAATGGCAGCATCATTCCATAATTCCTCAATCAGTGGAGCATACTCACGAGTAGCAGCTGGAAAGATAGCATCAAGTTTGCCAGATACCATAGTTTTCAGTAACCAGTCAGAGAACGCTTTCAATCTTGGGCCAATGGAATATACAGTCTTGTCATCATGTTTTGGACTACTTCCTGAAGAAAACAATAATTGTAACTCGACCTTTAAGTATAAATAAGCAGAAGGACATATAAACATAATTATGAACTATAACTCCACTCAAACAAACACAAGTATGCTGCAAGCCATTTAGAACAAACTCATGGCAACTAAATGGGGCACAATAGGTGCTTTACAAGAAAGATAGCCAGGATAACAAGTCAAACCTCAATAAAAAGCACATATTTCTGAGGATAAGGGAGAGAGAAAATGCATCCTACCTGTGCTGTCAAGTACAGATGACTGTCTTTTTTTCGAATCACCCAAACTTTCATCTTCAAAACGCTCCCGTCCCTCCAGCAGTATACCAAGGTAGGCATAAACATTGCTCTGAATGGTCAACTTTATGTTTTCATGCTCATCTTCCGAGAATGGGACACTTTTGTATAAAATCTTTGCCTGCAACAGATATTTGCAATTCTGTGAATAAGTTGACTAGTTCCAGCATCTCTATTGGTGACTTTGTTTTTACATTGAGGAGGGGCTTGTCAAAATCCTATATAAACAATTCCTTAAGTTCCCATGAATAATCGCCTACCACATCCAACTATGAAGTCGGTTGTCAATTATTCCAAAAGGTAGGCCTTTCTGAACAAGGAAATGCTAGATGACATAAAGGAGAGTATCATAGTTGTGCATCCAATTAAAATATATAGCAACCTTTGCAGAATTGACAATATTACTGCGCACAATATATTGTGATTAACTAGGTCAATACTAATGGTTAGAGCTTAGGAAACACATAGAAGTTTCTTTTCTTCATTTTGCTAAGTGAATGAAGGTTATACTAATGTTTATTCCTGTAGCAGATGCCTACAGACCATATTTTATCCAATTTAATGTAACTATCAATTCAAAGCAAGTATTAAAACATGACTTAATTCACAGACTCAATTATCAAGTAAAATGTCACCTGCTTAAAAATAGTGCTCGTTCCAGATCCACTACAACCGACCAAGAGAAGCTTCTGAACCACCCCATGCTCCAGGTAGTCAGGAATTGTTCTGCTAGCTAGGCTGAAGGGTTGTTCTCCCAAAGAATTTGAAGATTTAGAAGGAACTGGCAAAGACAGGAAAGCACATACAAGCTTCGTTCCAGCCTAACAAGCAGAAATAAAGAAGTGCATAGTAAATAACGTTTGGCAAGAAGAACTATAGGTACTTTCTTTCCCACCTCAAAAAAGTAAGAGGTTACCTTGCCCCATATATAACCTCTAGTATTCCTCTGCCCCTCTTCTTGGTAGGAACCATCCTCATTGACCCAAAAATGTGGGTTGCCAGCACACTGAACTCCTGCCAACTGCACAACCAAAACAGACTCCTTTCAACGCTTTTGATTAACAATAAACAAGGTATGATTATTAAGAGAGCCTTTAGGTATAAATCTTCGACCTGCAACATTCGAAGCTCAACTTTTGTTATTTCCCGACCATTGATGAAAACCTGAGTGTTTCCATTACTAGCATCCGGTTGGATGGGGCCTCCAACATTAAGATGTGGACTTATAATTCTGGAAGGCTTCTGTCCCTCCTGTGAAATCATGAAGCAATCAGCATCCTAAATTACACTCAAAAACTATAACTCTGTATAAATCGCAAATGCACGAGAAAAATCAAATAGATAATAATAATAATACCTTCCCCCAAAGACCAGATACTTTATCATACCAATAATTTCCCGGCTTCAGCTTCTTCGGAGGGTTCGGGCAGTTCTGCAACGTAACCAGTTCCTCATAAGAAAGCGGCTGGCCATTGACGCAAACATACTCAGGTGGAAGTTGATTGGCTTCACAAAATCTCTCCGCTTTCATTATCTGCCGAACTTCCAATTCGTTAAGCAATCGCTTGAGCATCCGAGAGCACTTCCCCAGACTCCCTCGTTTGGTCTCATCAATCGGGAATCCAATGCAAGTCACACATTTCCTCCCCTCGGGCATAGACCCCATAGCTCTGAGCACGCAATTGCCACAATATTTGGCATCACAAACAAGACAAACTTCTTTCTCAGTAAACCTATTCCCCTTGAAGCACCTATAACAAGACCCTTTCTTCCCCTTCGTGAGAGGTGCCCTTTTAACAGGTTTACTCACAGTTTCCTCCACATCAAACTCCTCATCCAAGGCATCGTCATCAGAATCCACATCAAACTTAACAACCGGGGGGCGCTTGGAATCAATATCCTCAGCCTTCAGAGAAGAAACCCGAGTTGACGGATACTCCAAACTCAACACTGACTCGGTGGAGGCCCAATCTTGCTGATTCAACTCGTTGAAATCCAAACTCTCTTTTCCATCCAAAGCCCTCAGCACGCCAGAACTTCTCCCAGACTTGTCCCAAAACTCAGCGGTACTAGAGCTTCTAGTTTCTTCCAGCACTCTCGAACTTTCGCCCAAATCCGACAAGTCACCGGAGCCGTCATTCCCGGTGGAGAACTCAAACGCGCCGGAGCTGCTCAGCTCGCCGGAAAGCTCCCCGACGTTGCTCTGCGAAGCTCGATGCTCGAATGCGATCACGGAGGTGGGAGAGACCGTCGTTTCGGACGCTAACTTGGAACCCCTAGGTTCGGAGCCAAGGGTTCTGAGAGGGGGCTGCGTCGGCGGCAAAAGCGGCTGCACAACTGGCAATGAGAGAGCGTCGGAGAGAGGAACCTGGGAAACGACGGCAGCGACCGGAATGCTGTCGACACTGATCGGCACCGCCCGAGGAAGGTCGTAGGTTAGCGGCGGGCCGTCGTACTCAACGGCGAATGAGTAGTCGGCAGCTTCGGGCGCCGCCGGCGACATAACGGTGACGCGGAGAAACCCTAATCTAAACAGAATCGGAATATAAGAAAAGCATGAAAGCAAAGAGGAAGAATTGGTAAATGATGATTGAGAGAAGGGTTAAACGAACGGGAATAGTAAGAATAATGCAGTGTGCAGTGTTGGGTGATTAGATTAGAATGTGTGTGAGTGTGAAGAAAGCAAAAAAGGTTATTTTAGGTGAGGAAGGCAGAGAAAAAGAATAATAATGATATTATTATTAGAATATAATAATAGAATAGGGGAGAGTGGGTGGGTAAGTGTGATTGGAGAGCGAGAGAAGAAGGAAAAGGAAAGGAAAACAAAAACGGGACGTGAATTCGGGGAATCTTTCTTCTTTTTCGCGATTGGGAGGGGCACGTGGGGTCTCAGCTGGTGAACACTTTGTCCTTTTATGCTCCTACTCTATCCATTCCCTGCATTTTCTTTTCTTTTATCTCTAACTCGAATGATAGATAAATTTCCAAATTTCGGGTGCAATTATTGGTAACAGAAACGATATTATTCATTAACTCAACAGCACGTCAGTTTGTTTTAACAAAATCGCAAGCCAAGTGAAACTCCCGTATTTATTAATGTGTTAGAATTTTAAACAATGTAATTATTACTGTTAACAAAAAAACAAATATTTATATACGCATAAATTGTATTTTAATTTATATTTATTAATCTATGAAATGACTGGATATTACTTTTTTTGGTTCTTGTAATATCTGTGTTTGATTTTCCTCTTCAAAAATACGAAATCGTTGCCACAGTATAAACATAAATGTTGGAAGAGAACATATCAGAAAAACCAAAGCTGTTCGTTCATTACATGCTAACTAATTAACCAACCTATTATTACACACAGATGTTTATGTTGTTGGAACTAGAATTTGGACCCCACTTTCTTCAATGATGAAACAATGGGGAAGTGATCAACACTATGCCTCGGTGGTTGAGGGTTGTGTAGGGCAGTTGCATTCTCGGAGACCTTCCACATCTTAACGGACTTATCCAAACTACCACTGTACAAAATCCACCGTCGCTCGTTGCACATGCCTTCCAGATCCCTCTCCGCCGCCAGACACTTAACTGGGCCAGAGTGGCCCGATAGAACATTAAGGCACGTGTGCTCATTACTCAGTGACCTCTTCCACACGCATATGGACATGTCAGCAGACCCAGTGAAGACCAAACTCCCTGCAGCAGCCAAACACAAAATCGCCAACTCGTGTCCCCTTAATGTGCCCCTGTGCTCCAAATTTGTCTCTCTCACCCAAAAATTCACCAACCCATCGGAAGAACCAGCGTATAAAAGACTCCCCTCGCCGCTCATCGTTAACGCCGTCACCGCACACTCTTGCTTCAACAACGTGTGCGTGAAAAAATGTTTTGTCCCTTTCCCATGAACCTCCCGCCGCCAAATCTTAACCGAGCCGTCAGCTGAGCCCGTGAAAACCAAATCGTCGAACCCCACAACAAGCGCATTGAGAGCATCGTCATGGGCTATCACAGACTCCAGACACTTGAAATTCGACGTTCGCCACACTTTGAAAGTTCTATCCCACGACGCAGAGTATATATAACAATGATCCTCCGTCACGCCCAGGCATGAAATGGCGTCGTAGTGTTTGATCCACAACACGTTACGATGTCGTTTCACTTCCACGTAATTACTCGGTTTCACCGAACATTTTATGTAGTTTCTTAACGTCGGCAACGTTGCCACACGCTTGTGTTGGTGGTCGTTTTTCCCTGAAACTTTCCACACTCTTATCCTTCCATCTTGGTGTCCCGTGAGGATCTTTTCCCCCGCGATCACGATCGCTTTCACCAACCCGCTGTGGCACTTGAACCCCGTGAACTCCTTCTGGTTCTTCCACACGCGAATGTTTTTACTCTCCGAACCCGTGTATAACAAGTCCTTCGTTGCAGCGAGGGAGTAGATGTGGCCCTCTTCTCGGACCAGGGACCCTATCAGAGCCTCGTTGTTGTTGGAGGTCGACGGTCCTTCGTTCATGTGAGAGGACCATGGCGATTTCGATAAGGGAGAAAGGGAAGGGTCGTAAGCAGTGTGATCTGTTGCCATTTGAGGATCCAAAAGAGGTGCCTCCAACGTCACAGGGCTATTTTTTCTTGGATGGTTGTCAGAGTTATAACCATCGAATTCGTCTTTCTTCAACTTTCCATACTTTTTTCCATGGGAGCTTCCTTCCTCTGAGAATCCTGTCATTGTTGTTTATTCCTTCCTTGTTCCCATGCAACGGAATGTAGCAGAAGCAGAAAGGTTCAAAGCCAAGTTAAGCTTTTATTTGCTTTAGAGAGAAATTTTTGCAGTTAGTGTTTGTTATTGGTGTCATGTGAATTAATGAGTAAATGTTAATGTTAAGGATCACTTGAGGTACCAAACCGCCCAACGTCGTTGAATAAACGTTGGGAGGTTTGGTTTTGAGGTTGACAAAGGACTTTGTTTGGGACGGAGTGGTTGTTTGGTAACGTTGTGCATCTGATGTTGTTGTCTAATTATGTTCTGCCACGTTTTCTGCGTTTATGACTGTGACTACGTGGGATAACTTCCATGTCAAACTCATGTTAGGAAGAAGATTGTAAGATTAGGTAACCCGGAGAATCATGTTATGATTAACTTACATTGCTATAATATGAGGAATTGCACATTTTAGATATGTTGAACGAATGAACGATATGATTTTACCTGTTAAACAGAGTTTGATTTAGTCAATAAACTAAATTTGTAGTTTTCACCCACTTCCACGGAAAAATAATTGGTGGTTATTTTTTCCCACAAAAAAAATTACCCTGTGTATCCTCAAGTTTTGCCAAAACAAGAAATTGTGCAAACACTCAACACTTGTATACCAGATCAATTTTAGATAAGTCAGCACTTGATTAATAGAGGATGTACTGAAATGTTGGGAAGTATTTTTAATTTATTATCACTAATAATGATGCTCATGAAAGATAACAGGATACAACATTTTTAAAAACAAATACAAATATTTTTTTAAGCAACAAGAAGTAAATAAAATTTATTTCTTTTTGGCATGCGATGGGAAGAAAATGAAAGAAAGAGGTATTTTTTTAATCTTATTTTAGTTTAAAACTTTGGACAGTATAATTAATAAGAGAAATGAAAATATTAATGAGTCGTGTTTTTCTTCAAAATTTTATCTGGTTTTCATATTTTCTCCTAAAATAACCCAAATTACATAGAAGTTGATAGAGGTTGTTATTTCATGTGTTTTTCCAATCTACATTATAGTTTTAATTAAAAGTTTTAAAATGAAAACAATATATTTTGTTAAAACACATCCGAGGTAGTATTATGTTGTGAGGATGAATTTAAGAGAAAATAAATCGATGGATTTGAGGAGATTTGAATATAAAAGTTTTTTAATTTATTTTAAATTATTTGGATAAAAAAGTGAGTGAATTTCAAAGTGAAAATTGAAAAAGTTTATTAACAATTTAAGTGATAGAGATAAAATAATTTTTAATAGATTAAGATGGAAATTACTATTTTAAAATTAATATATTATTATTATTATTATCATTTAAAATTATTATATTATATATATATATATATATATAATTAAATCTATGGGAATTGATTCCCCCATGTTCAAAATTAATTCTCCATCCTAAATCCATATATTTATATAGAGTTGAATATGATTTTATCTTTGAGTGAAAATTTAAATTAGTCTATCTTGAAAATTTTGAACTAATTTAGTCTTTGTAAATATATGGATTTAATCTTTTTAATTCAATTTTATTAAATTTATTTAATGTTTCAAATACATCTTATTATAGTATTTTAGTCTGTTTACATAGTTTAACTCATGTTCGCGTTCGTTTCAATATTACCTAAGAAATACATTTAAAACGTTAAATAAATTAAAAAAAATGTTTAAAAGACTAAATTTACGTATTTCTAAATATAAAAGATTAAATTCATTCAAAATTCTCAAAAAGAATTAATTCTAATTTTTATTAAAAAATTTGAATGATCAAAAACATATTTAACTCATTTATATGTATACAAACCATGATCATGGAAATGGGTTCACCCATAACCATAACTGATTCATTCGATTACTCCGTCAACAACTCATAACATGGAATTGGTTTCACCCCCATTAAGAACGGATTCTCTTTCCCTTTGTTAAGTTAAGAAAACGGTTTCATTTTACTTATAATCTTCCCACCACTCCAAAGCTCAACCATGTACCTATAACTAACGTGATTTTAATGAGGGTAATATAGTAAAACCTCATATCTCACGCTCAACTCACTTTACCTCAAGCCAGACTCAAAAATATGTACATCTCGCAAATTCACTGAATCATCGACATCAAACACCAATAATAACCTCAGTCCTTGTTAATAGAAAATCTACTCAAAAAAACACAGCCTCAATAATCGAAACTAGTTGAAAATAACATTTCTTTCTTTCAATTATAAATAAATGTGAAAAAATTATTTATTTGTGATAGTCTACAGTCCAATATTTTATCCAATCATCGTGCCCCTGTTTCTTTTAATCTTTTTATCCAATGATATATCGATTTTGTTATGCAAAGATTAGCCTAATAGTTATCATTAAATCTTAAACTTTTTGTTTAAGTTGAGATGTGAGAAGTAATGATAGAGCCATTAGTTTACTTGAAAAAGGAAAACTACTAACACAGCCCACTGTTTTTCCACCAACTCGTTTCCATCGAAAGAGATTACTGTCTGTCAACCATATCTTCAATAATTATATCTACTTACTACACTCTACTTCCTAAATGTTGTCTCTGTTTTCTTAATTTTTTTAGAGGGGAGGTTCTGATTTCACTCATTTGAGTGCTAAAATTTGAATTATGAAGGAATATATAAGAAAAATTCCAAGTTTCCAACACACCATCTTAAAAATACAGACAATGAATTTACCTACAAATTGGTAATGCAATATATTCACAAGGGTGAAAACTATAATAAGATTTACTCCAGAACTTTTATCACATCATATAATAAACTGGGCATTTTAATTATATAATTAAATATATAAAGTTAAAATAGAAGTTATTTTTAAAGTAAAATAATCATAAAAAAAGTTGCATAACATGACAAACACTCTTAAAAGCTACGTGACGTGACTTTTGTATCTATTTTTTGACATGAGAGAATACAGGCAGCAGAATATCTTTGGTGGTTTGATGAAAATGCGGTGAATGTATGAAAAAGCTTTTATTAATCAACACGCAGTTTTTGTCTCTTGGACGATACTTACGTCTGCATCCCTTGTTTGAGAAAAACAACAGGCTTCGGTTTGAAGAGAAGACTGAAAGAGAAACCCTTCTTATCTGTGATTTGTCCTTATATATTTCAACTTCTTCCACCACTTCAACATTATTCAAGTCCTGGGTTTAGCAGCATTCTAATCAAACAAAAACCTAAACCAAAATGGATTTCGAGATTTCCAGAGCCGGAGCAGAGGCTGACAAGTGTAGCCACAGACACGAGCTAGAGAAGGACTCTGACCCAGTTCATAGTGTCTCAAGCCAGCTCCAGTTGAAGTCCTCCTTGTCTTCCAAAGCATCATCGCAGACCCTTAACAAACAAGAAGTTCTTCATCGCATTCGACACCGCAAGTCCCTAAACAGAATCAAAGGCGCTTTTGATGGTCTTTTCTGCAGCTCCAAAGGCAACACACCTTCAGCTCAAGAACAGATTTGGCTTCAACAATGTGATATATTCTCTGCTCCCTGAAATGTATCCAACCCATCACAACACAACTAAGATATTCCCATATATTGAAAGTGGAAGTCCTAAACTACGGTATATTATCATCATTAGTCAAATTACTAGATTTGAAATGATTGTGCCACTGTAAATTAACGAGAAGATTTAATTTGGAGGTCGAGCCACGATCGAGATCAAATGTTTTATGTGCCTTTTTTTATCCTTGTTGTCCTTGAGACAGAAACTTCAACCATCTTATGTTGTGTTTGAGTTCCATTTTCAATTACTTTATTTAACTTTTGAAATCTATAAACATATACTCTTGACTGCAATCTGATAGAATAAGGCAAAAAGTACGAATTGAAGAGGGTGAAAAGCATAAAAGGAACTGAAGACGAGAAAATGTAGTCTGTTTTTAGATTTTAGTTTTGAAACATCTATCACCAAAACAAATTTTTGATAAGAAATTAATTAAGAATACAATTGTGTAAGATAACAATTTTAAAACCAGAGGTCATAAGGAAATCAGACAGGCCTTCGGTGTTATTCCTGCATCTGAATTAAAAGAACATAGGACACATACTATTGGTTTTCAGCGCTATTTATGCCTATAAATAAGCAAATTATTTTTGTTTGATTCACGATTTAAAAATTATTCCCCATCTTTACAAAAATTAATTATTCATACCAATAAAAAAATTGTTAAGCAGCAAATTATAGATAAAAAAAAAGAGTTTCAATTCTTATTAAAAAAAATAATTAATATAAGAATACCTTCCTACCATACCCTTTTATTTTCATCAGCACAACCAGAAAGGACACACCCTCCATTTTCTTATTTTTGTACAATAAAATAATCTTTTACTCAACTTCGATTTCATTTTACCTTCCCTATTTTTCGTTTGTATTTCACTTCTAATCCAAACAAATTAGAATATCTATAGATTACAACACAGTAGAGTGGGCCAACAACAGCACTAATCATGATAACTTAAAAGTAAATATTGCAACAATAACCTCACTGGCCAAAAATGTAGACAAATCAATGAACATTGTCATTTCCTGCCAAGCACCCCTGAACGAGAAAGAAGACGGAGTGCTCGCTTGGGATTGTTCAAAACTGAAGACGATCTTGGAACTGACATTTTCCTTTCTTTCAAGAACTCCAAGGCACTGTTTGAGCATTGAGGAGGACCTATTTTGCTCAAAATAACAGGTTTCAAACTGCAAAACACGGTAGGAACACACAATAAATACAGGACAAAATGCGACATGAATGCATCGTCACAGAAATGAATGCAATAAAAATATAATGAAATCTCTAACCCTGACTTCCTTGATTTTCTCTTCTTTGAAGTGGTAGACTTTGTTTCATCTTTCTCCTCCTTAGTGTCAGAGAATGAAACATGACTGCAAGCGAATTATAGCATCTTAGATATTTGTTCCAATAAAAATGCACATTTTGCACAAGAGAAAAAGAAGGACAGATCTACATACTTCTCACGTGCTGCAAGCATTTGGACAATGTCCTCGGGGAGAAATCCATCGGCTGCTTTCGGTTTTTGCTGAGGTTCAGAGTCTATTACATTTTGAGATATTTTACCAGCTTTAGATGGTCGAGGAGTTATGTTTTGGGCCCATTTCCTCCTACGCTCTTTTGCTTCCCGTACAACCCTACCAATCAAAGACGTAGAGTCATTTAATCAATGGTTCTGCAGGAGACCAAAAATATATCCTACAAGTGACTAACATAGCTTAAGAGAGTATGCAAGTATATCTTAACCTATAAATGTTAAACATTACCAATACAATTGATAATATGATATCCTTACATGAATTTGCAGACTATCATTTCACTGATATAGAGCTAAATAGCCCTTTTATATATACCCTGAACAGGCCCAAGTTTGCTCAGCTCTCTTGAGTATTTTTTTCAAAACTATTAAGAACCTTAGTGTTAATCAATGAATAACACAGAACAGAAAAATGAGAAGCTCTCAAACTCGTGTCTTGCAATAAAAGAGAGCTAGTGAATATACTCCGCAACTTTCGTAGTCAAACACCCTCCTTCCGCAACCACCCCCTCAATGGTATTCAAACCAAGCTTGGAATCCATCCCAGAATCCATCTATATTGGACCATGTTTCAATAACAAATTAGGGAAGTTTACCGGTTTTTTATTAAAACAAAAAAACTTATTTTTTCAGTTTTACTCTAGACAACTTAGATTAATAAACAGAACCTCGTGACACAGTTAAAGCAATACCTGGATTTATTTTCTCTTTGAACCCTTTGAATCTCTTCGTCTTGTTGTAAACCCTGCGATGGTCATGCTTGTGTTAAGTATTGATCTTGTCACCAGTCAGGTCATAAAA
>Ga0099823_1001324_pt1 | contig 20126 bp, 14 predicted proteins | sample CowpearedBW_FD_76831 | JGI IMG/M metagenome (GOLD analysis project Ga0099823, IMG submission 76831) | Root nodule microbial communities of legume samples collected from California, USA - Cow pea red BW | ecosystem: Host-associated > Plants > Roots > Nodule | place: USA: California | collected...
AAAACAATTAATGTCAAATATGCAACCGTTCTTCCCACTTCTATTATTAATTTAATTATACCTAAAAAAAAAAAGCCAATTTTAAACAGTAATGGAGTCGTTAAAGAGAATATACGACGGTGGGTCAGTTTCAGAGTATTATTGTAACGTTGGTGGTGCATTTTCTTCTGCTAAAACTTGATACATATGAATGTAGCAAAAACATGTGTTCCCGGAACTTGTTCGGTGAACATCACAACACATATATAACACACAAAACCTTGCAACTAAACTGTGTAAATCACAACGTTGTAAAGTGTCTCTTCCCAACCGAGCATATGTTTCCCATGCCTTCAACATCACCATGAGATTCACACCATAGCCCCCACACGTGATGCCACGTGTGCCCTACCATATCACATTACTTCACCTTCTTCTTACATGAATTGAAAAATAATTAACATCTAAACCAAACAAAATTTGTATTGCAGGAAGAAGTTAAACTAAAACTTCTTTTTAAACTGAAATTTAAAGGAACCTAAATATAATTTGTTTATTTTAATTTTTTTCAACCATAAAACGAGAGTGGAAAGAGTAATTGAACTATGTTGTAGGATTTATTTTTTGTTAATTTTTTGCTTTCAATAAATCAGCTTATTAAATGATTTAACCGTTAGTTTTTTTTTTTTTATCAACAAAGTGCAAATCCTTTTTTACACGTCACAACAAGGAAAAGAGAAATATTTTTTACACACCAAAAGAAATTGTTTAAAAAATAGATTTTTCTCCTTTTTAATTAAGTTCAAAAATTGACAGACTTTAAATTTAATTGAAAAAGTGCAAATTGGTGATAATTCTCTTTGTTTTCTTCTTGTCTTACATAAGGACATTAATCACGGATATAATAAATAAATACTCTTACTGAAATTAAGGTGAGGGTGTTGATAGCACTCTTAAAAAAATAGTACTTTTAATTTTCTTAATCAGTACTGTAAGAATAACTGTTAGTATTATGTCTCTTTTTCATAATGATAATTTTGCTTTTGCTAAAGTTTTTATGATTATAAATAAAAAGGCATTAGTAAATTCAAAATTAATGAAAGAATTCTTTTTTAAGGTTAGAGTTATAGATGCATACGTGTAGCAACATTGACAAGCAATTAATTCAAATCAATGAACGAAGTAAAACGATCATCACGAATATGATTTGATAGATTCACCATGTCAGTATTTGTTTTCAGATATCAACCGAGAAATCAAGATCTTGTTTCTAAATTACAATTTTTTTCCACTATGGTTTTTTGTGTTCTCTCTTTCAATGGTTCAACCTTTCAATATTAACAAGTTAATCCAAAAATGTGAAAAAAAAGATGTTATAGTGTCATGAAATCTTAATTAACTGTAATTGTTTACTCTATCTTATAATTATTAAACACTAATATAACTTATATAATTGTTTACATCTTACATTGAATGTTTACAATAATATATTATTTTGTTCTGTTTCTTATATTTTACAAAAGAAAATATTTAATTAATACTATCTCTCATTTTAGGAGCAAAAGTTTTGAAAGAAATCTCATAATCGTATCACAGATGTGGTCCACAACTAATTAATGCAATTGTAGAACAAACGAGGCCGAATGGAGTAAGGAGAATCCAACATAATACAACTTTCAGTTTGTTATTGAATTATTGAGTTCGTCAAATCTTGAGATGAGCTTTTACGACGACAAGAATAAATATACAGGAGTGAAATAACAAAATAAATATAAATAAATATAGTGAAATATTAACATTTATAAAGGCTTTGAATCACGATAATAAGTTATGTATAAAACCAAACCACTTTTTTTTGTATTAATTAAATTTATGCTGGACAGTTTATATGTCAAACATAAACTGGTAAACTTAATTTCTAATTAACACATTCACTCAACTAAAACGGGCAAATGCTTTCCACATACAAACAATTCTTCTACCAACTGCAATTTTGTTTTACTGAATTAATCATCCAAAATTACATAATTTTGGTATCCAGTTGCAAAACTTTGACATAATTTAATGGTTATACATGAATAGACCAATTAAATAGGAAAGATACAACATGCTCTCCCTATATGTGTGTTGGCTGGATGCAGGACCAAAACCTAAATCATTCTGTACCTCTCCCAACAACCAAAATGAAAATCCAAGAACATGGTAAATGCCTATAGAGCCCCGTGTACCACCTCTCAGCAAAAAGAAAAAGAAAAAAAGGTGAAGAAATTGAAAAAGACAATCCTAAGACATAATAATTGAGGTGAAAATATACACATTTGCAAACCAAATAAATATCACAGATGGGAGGGAGAAATCAAGCAAAGAAAATACATGGAGTAGTTTGCCATAACCCGCACCAAAACTGTGACCTTTGTTGCTGCAAACTGCAACGCGGTCGTTTCTGGGAGTGTCAAATGCCGTTTGGTAACAAGCATCCAAACTCTTAGCCTCATCATTCGACTTTATCAGATTGTGAGATCTTTAAATGCCTCTAGTTTTCCGTTTGATGTGATGTGGTTAACACTCTCATTTTCAGAGTTCTTACGTAACTGGTTGAAGGCCGAATTGGGAGAAGCAGAGCTGTGCCTTCCCTCAAAGTACGTAGAATAGGGAAAGAAATCCGCACATTGCACCTTCCATCCTGCAACAGTACATACAGTTAATCACTCCATGTTTTATTGCACTAATCAAAATATAAATAAGAATATGGAATTAAATGTAAACCGAGAACTCCACTAAATGTGAGTAGGAAAAGATTAAAATGACTGCTTCAAAGCCATTAGTAATTTTTAATCTTCAGGAGGTAAAAATCTTTCCGCGCAGGGAAAGGAATTTGAAACAGATTATTTTGTAGAAATAATAAATATCATCAATAATAAATATCATCAGCAAATATCACGTGCTAAAATTAGGATAATAATATTTTAACCCACTTTTTTTTGACCCACTTTTAATTCACTACTCTCATCACCCTTAAATCATCTATTTTTATTTTTTGTAGTGATGTAATGATCAAAGGGTGATGAGAGTGGTAGATTAAAATTGGGTCAAAAAAGTGGGTTAAAGTATCCCTAAAATTACCATACGCACTACTCCTTACGTCCAAGCCAACCGACAGAAAAATTAGCCAGGCAATCTAAAAGTCCGTTATACTTACTTAATGCAGCATCCTGATCAGCAAGAACTGTTTCAAGAAGATGGTGAACTGCAATACAGTCTTTAAGTTTCCATTCCCTGATAGGTCCAAGTGCGCCATTTCTAGCATAAGATATATATTAGAAGATTGATCCGTTTAATACCATTATTAAGATTTCATAGCTAAAAATGAATTTAGAAAAAGAAACATAGATTAAACTCATAAATCATGTACAGAAACAAGCATGAACATTGACTCGTCAGTGGCCTATTCATGTACAATATTGTAAAAGAAAAACAAATGTCACTTTATTTTAAAATCCTCATTTTAAAGACTTCTAGTATTGCTTGGTTGGTAATCTACTACACTTTATCTAATGTATTTCACTAGGGCATCTTTTGACCCTTTTTCCATCACTGGAATAAAGAAAAGGACTTGACCAGCTTTTAAAAATTAAATTAGAAACAAGACATAGGACTGTCTATACAGAAATACGGTTTGGCATTTCGGGAAGAAACCCATTCATCTTCATCCAAAACCAATCAATCTCAACTCTACGAGTGGGTGGCTTGTCCCCAACCCTTAATATTCATTCCCACTCTTCTCACTATGCCATTGATTACTCTCAAAACCAATCAGGTCAGCAGGACCACAAGGAACCGCCCACGGCAAAAAACAGTGGAGATGATACGATGAATTCCAATAAGCTTTCTTAAATCAAAGTATGTGAGGTGCGTGATCTATATAAAGAAAATGGTATCTAACCCAATACACGAAAGCATATGCATGTGTAAGAAACACTGTTTTGACCCAGCCTCATGGGGCTTCTCTACTTGAAAGGGAATAATGTTCTAAACAAGTTTTATTAAAATTCTTAAAAAAATAAAGGCATAAATATGAATTTGGTTCTTGATAAATTTCCAAATTTAGGTTTTAGTCTCTAATAAAAAGTGCACTATTTTATTTATAAATAAACAACTATATTTTATTTATAAATAAAAGTAAAAGGGAACTTAAAGACTAGGTCGAGGAGCTTTTGAAAAAAAAAAAAAAAACTAACTTCTCTTCGCTCACAGTTCCCACACTCTGTCTGTCTCTCTCCCCACCCATTATTTTTAAAAATCTTACTTTTTTTACTTTAACTTCAAAAAGAATGTCTTCAATGCGCATGATAGCACCACTTAAAATGTTGTAGAGCATTACCTAGGCACAATGTTATTTGTTGATTCTTCAATGAACTTAACAGTCTCGGATTTTCTGTTTGAATCCAAAATGTGCAAGATTTCTACAAAAGCTGCTCTATGCATCAAAGAATCTGCAAACGGAAACAAATTAAGAAATCTTGATAAAGAAGCTTGAGAGATATGCACTGCGGTGTTGATGATAACGTTCACTACGACCTTTATGTTTTTCAAGGATAGAGTTGTTTGCCTCAAACAGGGATTTCTCATGCACCTGGCTGCAAAAAAGAAAACAAATAAAGTTAAAATCAAATGCTAATCATAAAATGAATAAAAGAATACTATATACGAGTCCCAAAGAAAACAAAAGGAGGATAAATTTCAATTAAGAACCTAATATTTGGGCGTTCAGCCTCTAAGACACTCCAAATCAGTTTCTCACTGTCAGTCACAGGAGCATTCATGGATCCCACTTTATGGAAGAATTTAATCTGCAACATATGAACCGAATAAATCCAAGTAGAAAGAGGTTTATCCTCGTTTTGTGTGTTTGATGGAGAAAAGAACAAAGGAAAATGAGAAAAAAGAAATTGAAAAACAGACTAGGATTAGCCGGTACCAAATCCTGTGGTACATTTTTTCTTTCGACTACCTATGTGCCATATGCCTCTCATGCAATTATTGATAAAGATAAAAGAATTTAAGTAAAGGAATTATAAAAACTGTTTATTATTACTAGCGTAACACAGACGCGATAGCGCCTGTGTGTATGTATTTTTTCAATATGCGTGATATTATATTAGTAGGTAATAATATTATAATGTTATTATAATATTAGTAGAGACATCTGATTTTATAAAAAGTTTGCAAAAATAACGGTCAATTTTTAAAAAGTTAATAAATTGTTATATTTAAAAGGTAAAATCGGTATTTTGAAAAGTGGACACAAAAAGGGGAATCCCCTTTATATATTGTTATAGATTATTATTATTATTTCTGCTACTGTTACATAAAAAAACATGGGTTAGTGGATGATTATGAGATTAAATTGTATTGTTATTTTTAGTTTAATATGAAAATATTAAAATAGTAAATTTTCAAATTCCAGTGACATGGAACTAATGTATTCCTCAATAAAGACACCATACCAAACAACGATGAGAATCAGGGTGTTCAGGGTCCAATCTCAGTAACTGCTTCACAGCCTACAATCCCAAGGACAAAGAAGTGTGATTACTTAAATATGAAGAAAGTGATGCTAGATAAATTAAGTTACTGGACTCCTCCTACCTGAAAGGCAAGCAAAGTTTTTTGTTTCCTTGTATATAATTCAAAAGAGAGCAAGTGTGTCTCCAATGAATCAGGGGAATTCTTCTGCAGCAACTTCAAGTATTTAGTAGCTTCTGACAATGGATCTTCAACCTAAGTAGGGAAAAACACAAGAAAAGGGTGAATTTCTAAAATGAATATGTACAGAAACATTCTGACGTTGAAATTAGCATGTAATCCTGACACAATTATGCTTTAAATGCTCTTTAAACATGTCATCCACATACTTTTTTATAATCAGAAGGATGTACTGTAGCACTTTAACTTGTCAAAGTCCATATAATTTTTTATTCTTACAAGAAATTTTCCTTGAAAAATAAGTTACAGAGGACACCCACACATGTTATTCAAATTTATATAATAACCCTTATGCAAGTATGTTTGCAACTCCATCCTACTGAATCTTAATTAGCATAGCATAAGAAAACTATTTATATTATCTACTTCTAAAACCCTTTCATTTTGTACAACACATATGATCTCCCACAACGCACATAATAATGCTCTTGTAACATGCACTCATGATTAGAAATTTACAGTTTTTCTACCAAGACACAAAATGCAAAAATGCATGTTGGCAATCAACAGAGGGGTAACCTATAGTAAGTCATCTACACGAGCTCATGGAGAAAAAAATTATTTTGAGCGCTAAATGAAATTTTCAAACTGCCAAATAAGAATCTAAGATATAATCTTAATATACACAACGTTACTCATATAATCTTAATGTATTCTAATAGACATTGAATGCATTAAATTTGAACCTGCAACAACTTCTCCCCGTTTGGATCAGGATCAACAGGCTTCACATGCCGCTTCCCAGACTTCGATACCCCACCTGCACTCAACTCTTCATTCTTTTCTTCTGCCTCCTAACAACAAATGTAAACAGGATAAGTACCTTTCCCAAAGGCAGTTCAACAAAAACTCTAAAAATCAATTACAATACTTTTTTGGCTCTTGCTTCTGCCTTTCTCTGCTTTTGCCTCATTTTCTTCTTCTGAGAAGGAAGTAACTTCGCCATATTATCATCTTCCTCTGCTGTAGACTTTGGGGGAGAATCATACAACTTAATATAGCATCTGCAAACAAAGTGTTATGTTATGAGATCATAAAAAAATCAGAACTCAGGAGTGCATTGCTTTACTAGTATTTATTAAGCCAAAACAGTTCTTATGCATTGTACCTCAGCTTTCAACTCCCATGATATGATAAACCAGTCAATCAAATCACCACACAATACTAACAGATATAACTCATTCAGTATAGCACATTACCAACTAAATACAACAAGGTATTCACCTGATAGCCCCAGCGGCTGCTTTGTGAAAATATGAATGTGAATGCAATTGGTCTTGAAATTTAAGCATTTCCACATAAGTACGCAATGTCATTTTCCGTAAGCAGTAAGAATGAAAATCAAATTGGTCCTCCGTGATATCAGCATAATGCTTTTCCACTGCTAAAAATTTTTTGAGTGCCCGTCCAAGATCACCCTGGCGGAAATAGCTTTCGCCGGAGGCTAGCTCATACCTTCCAAATTAGATGCGACATGTTAAGTAATTTAAACACAGTACTCATTAGACAGTGCAGAATATTAAAATATCATGATATACCAACCACATGCACTGCATGTCGTGAAGGTTATTGTGTTGATCCCCATCCTTTGTGAACAATACAGCAGTTTTTTCGGCCAAAGACACCTTTGTATCAAATGAACATATATGAATAAAGATCGGAAAATGAAAATGACAAATTACAGTGCCTGTGTACTTAAAATCCAAATGTAACCAAAAGATAGACAAAAACCTGATCAGCCTGCAGCATCCGTTTAACACACTCACTATTAACATAACGATCAGCAAGATCCATACACCTAGCTTCATCTGCAAATGCAGCAGCAGCAACCAAATCACCAGCATGCTTCAGTATCCGACTCTGTTTTACAAGGAGAAACAACAATCTTTCAATTTTGGTATATCTTGAATTATGTATCATAATTTGTACAGAAACATACAATTTAGAGAAAATTAACTATCAATTAAAATGTATCACAGAAGATATAGTGTTCGATGTAATAATTGAAGTAAAACTAAAGTAGTTTTTACTACAATATGAACCCAGAAATATATAAAACATATTAACCATAAGTCTTGTAAAACAATTATTATTTATATATGTGTGTGTGTGTGTGAGTGTTCGTAAAGTCTATATTTTAGAGAATGGAAACAAGTCAATGAATTAACCAAATAGTGCATGCACTGAATGAGTGAGTGACAAATAAAGCAGTGGGATAATCAAAACGTTTATAAATGCTCCTTTAATATTTCATCTAACAATTTATGTAAAGTCTATATTTTTCTATATTTTTTTCACAAAAATTGGTAAAATTAAAGTTAAAAACTAAAAAAATAACATCATACAAAAGTCATATAAAATTCATCTTAACATTCAGATCAAACAAGTAGCGGAATTGTATATAGAAGGATAGGATTTTAATTGTGGATGGTTTACAATACAACAAAAAGAACTAGAAAGAAATGAGAAGAGTTTATAACTCCAACAAACCTTGACAGAATATAGATCAATGACTGTGGGTGTATGTTCTATAGCTTCATCAATTTTAGATAGAGCAATTTCAAATTGACCCCGCTTGTCATAATGCTGCACTAGTACAAATGTTCTTAGTAAAAAGGTGATAATATAAAAATCAAATAATAACCACCAACCTGAGCCAATAAAAACAAAGTCCACATAAGAGTTGAAGGGGGTTCTTTGTTTGTCCTGTAAAAGAGAAACATTGGTTAGTTATAAAACACAACAAACGAATGTTTCTAGGGTTTCATTTTGGTGTTTTGCTTATGGTTGTTCCAAGGAATTTTAAGTGAATGTTTTTGTCTTGGGAGTTCTCTTCATGCAAGAGCTAACCAAGGAGAAGTTCCTAAAATAGGCACTGTATGAACATTTTACTTCATTCATGTGTTCCACACAAAAGTTAATTAATATGTTACCCTCCAGGATATTGGCCTGACGTCCTAATTGACTGCTCTAACTCAAGAATAAGTTGTTCCAAAATGTCTGCCTGTCAAAGTTTAAGGAAAAGGAAACAATCAAAAGCCAACAAATCAATAATCTTCAGCCTCATAAATAAAGGGCACAAAAAAATAAGCATAAAAAAATAAGCATAAGAAACCTCAAACGCTCAATAGTATGAATATATGAGACATGACTAACCTTCCCAGGGTGATTATACAGAGATGATAGATCAGAGAACAGAGAGGGAACCCCCTAGAAACAACACCAAAAGAAATCCCAATCAACTTTTAAACAACTAAGCTAGACATAGCACAATATGAAAAGGAATTTTGTAAACCTTGGTTAAGAGAGGCCTAATATAATTGTCTGCTGCTTCTCGAAATTTGTCACCTTGTAGAAAATCTAGCGGTATCCTCTGGCAAATAAAAAGATAAAAGGGAATGTATTTCATTAAATAAAGCGTACTCCAATAACACTCATGTTGCTAAGAAATATACAAGTGGAGCACCAAAACAAGGATTCCTTGTGCAGCATATATCTTCCTAAATTGTTATACAAGAGAGAGAAAAAAAACTAAACACTATGCTCAAACACTTATTATACTAATAGATACTAAATCCAAGTTTTCTCAATATATACCATAAAGTAAGAAAATTAAAATCCCATCTCATAATAAATTAAATAACAACGAAGTAATATTTGAATGGCTAAACCCACTTTCAGAGAAAGGATGTAACGAATATATACAACTCATTAGTGATACAAAGACACAAGCATATATATTTTACACGGATAACATGGCAGAAATATTAGTTAAGTGATTACTGTAATACATGATGGCAGATTTAAATAGCTGGTAAAAACAACTGCAATAACAATACAAAGCATTACCTTAACAGCAGAAGACCACTTGTATTGTTGTACAAGTGTTTTGTACAAGGAATCTAACTGGTCTATTTGATCAGGCGAGTACTGCCCATCTTCTAAATAAAGTCCAACACACTTTTGGAGTCCTTCATAGTATCTGAATAGTAACATGAATAATGCAAAATTCAGTTTCAACAAGCATAACAGACAAATAAGTAAATATCACATGCACAAAATACAGTGTAGACAACTGTAAATAACATATCAAACCGAATAGAACCAAATTTGAAAGAAAAAACAAAGTCAAAGCAATTCTTCAACTCAATCAAAATCATCCCTCATCCATTAACTGGAGAGTAATATTAGGACAAGACATGCATTGCTTATCATATAAAAAAATAAAGTGTAACAACATAGATGTGAATTGACCAGGTAACTACTCTAAACAAACCCAAACATGGGTAAAGTAAAGAACCAGTTAAGAACTAGTCAACACAAGTGGCAGAAAACTTATTTGATAAAAACATACTAAATAGAGAATTTTAAATCAGTAAATTCTTTTGGCTCTATTAAAAAATATATTTTAGAATTAAAAGCCTGTATATGACGTCTACATATGGATTGCTGCTAGCACCATTACTTAGCCTCTTATTAGTTGTTTGATCTTACAGGACATGTAATGTGATCCTTCAGTGCTAATTTAAAACTTGACCTAACTTCTACTATTTTGTGATTTTGAATTTTGAATTATTTTATTACTAAAAATATTGTAGCATATTTAAAATATATATTTAACAATCACTAATCCAAACATAATTGAACTGGTACAAGTTTTAAATGACAGGTCCAATTTTTAAAAATCAATAAAAACGATACCATAAGCTTTTGGATAAAAGGAATTTTTATAACGTGAAAGACAAATTGCATCCCAACAACTTAATATAATAAGAGAAGAAATATATTTAAAAAAAAAAATGTATTCACAGCATATATACAATAAAGATAAAAAGCTATGAAAAGCTAATATATATATATATATATATATATATATATATAATTTATATGCTTTGGGGTAAATGGTTGGAGGATAAAAGTCAGTCATACTAAAAGTATAATTGAGCTATCACAAAAAACATGCAGTAATCTCGGTCTCACCATTCAAGATATAATACATAACTAAATGGAGATTCTGTACTGAGAACTAAGGGTGCAAAAGAACTATTACGGGAAAAAACACAAGAAAAAACTTAAAAGGACTAATCAACTGATACACTCAAACCTAAATATATGTGGCAACAAAGATCACCTATAATTATCAGGATTCATGGAAAGTAATGCCCGGTACAAAGCTTCGCCTTCTTGTGAGTGACCAAGCTTTACTAGAAGTGACACCTCTTGTTCTTTGTATGCAAGCTTATCAACCTAAGAGACATAACAAGAAGTAAGTTAGATGTCATATGGTAGTTACATTTAACAAATTACCCAGGTTAATTAAACAAAAACATACATACAATTTTAAATTCTTTTTTGTGCAACTCCTCAAGAGCTCTCTCGAGAAACCCACATTCCTCTAACAACGAGATCTGGACAATAATATTTGGTGCAGAGAAACACCACAGGGAAAAGTAATATCAGTAGTCAAGCCATATAAAGATTTCCTATTCTTGAACATTCAACCATAGATTGACAGCAAAAATATTCATATTCAATATAATGTAATTTGACTAGAATCATATCAAAATCTTTAATTTTAGTATAATCGAAGTAACAAAATAATTCATAAGATTTATAAAGCAGTAGTGAATACCAGCCATCATTAACATATAAAAGGACATCACATAAAGGCAAAACACACTTCAATTACACCAGCCCTACAAAGGGTCTGATTGATAATCTAATTGACAGAAGCTTCAGTGTATAACGAACACCACCAAGGAAACAACCTAGGAATTCACTATGAGTATTATGTTCCTCCACCTGTTGTCAGGCTAAGCGAGTGAAATAACTGATAGACAAAAAAGCCATTTTCCAGTCATAATGCATGGCATAAGTCACCAATACCAAGACTTGCAACAATGACTAACATATCTATTGGACTCGATTTTAAATAGACCGTGTTTTGGATCAAGGGTTGACCAAATCAGGTGGCCAGTTCACTATATAGCCAATCTGGCAATAATACATAAGACATGGAAAAATTCATATATCCAGATCACTGAATTTGACAGAGAAAAGGTTAATGTGTCCAAACAGTCCCTCAATCGAGGTTCAAAGTCACAGTTTTGAAGTAAATATTACCGGTTTCATTACAAAAGTTTGATATCTAAAAGATAAAAAAATAAAAGTAAAAAATAAAAAAGTAGCAAATTTAAATTCTCATGCATACAAAATACTAAATTATGGTAAAAGTTACATCAAGCACTTAATATCCAAAGAGTCATTGTGCATAGAAATGAAACAACTGAAAACCTTGTACAAAAGCATTTCCCCATGCTCACACCGTTCATTTTCTGGAGGATAATCCTCTTCCAAAGTCCCTTCATAAGCTTCCAAAATTTCAACTGCTTTGGATGCACTGGCACACATTCAAAAAGGTCAGTATTACAAACAACCATAAGAAAACAATTATGATATTTCAACAGCAACCGTTTATAATAGCAAATCAAAAGTAAGGCTTAATCCTAATGTTCAGATTATAAAGATCAGAAACCAAAGGAAATGAAGGACCCTTTGGGTAAATATACCATGTAATTGATCCTCAAAAAATTAAATATTCTCATGGTCTTCAAACCAAACTCAACAGCATTTTTTATGCATTTTTCTACTTTAATAAATTTGCCAACTCATTATTCATTGCCATTAGTTATAAAAAAATGGCATCACAGAAAAAATGATCACCACATTCCAATGCCAGACTTAGAACAAGCCGCACAACACAACTGCCAATTAAAAATAGAAAAAAGGGGGGGAAAGAAGGAAAATAGGGATAAAATTTTAAATCGCAAGCATTGATGATTTATAATCAACATGAACCTGCAAAAGGAAAGCCTGAAAAAACCAATGACTATCACCATTTCAGAAAAATAATTCAATACAAATCCAAATCATACTTTGAGTTCAAATGATGGGCTACGGAAAATCCAATCCAATTCATGCGATGATTTGGCTTCAAAGTCAAAAGTTGTTGTCTTGTCTCAACAAAGCCCGATAAATCTCGCATTTGTGCCTGTGATTGAAGTGTAAAAAAACATCATAATCAAATCATAAAATAGGACCACAACACCACAAACAGTAGTCATGGAAACCATGTCCAAGGAACCACAAACAGACCATGACAACTGATTTTTTCAGTGGAGTTTTTGCAGTTGTAATCAGAGGGAAGCAGAACGTACAAACAAACTTTTTAGGGAGTGTGTGCCCAACAATTTCAAGTAGGTCAAAACTGACAACCAAGGGCAGAAATGTGCCCATATGAAGCCAACGAAGTTACTAGAGGTGGTCAGACAAAAGTCTAACAAGCTGCATTGCCCAGACAGAGCATAGACCGAAACTTGAACTTAAAAGATATAAAAACTCAATGAGTATTGAGTCAGATAATGTATTATGTGTGTGTGTGTGTGTGTATGAAAAAGGTAAGAACAAGTACAATGGAAGGAAAAAGGCTACAGCTTATGACTCTTAACCCTTAAGCTAGATACAACCAAAAAGCAACCTTACCAAAGCTGTAGAACAAATAATGAAAAACTATTCTAACATAAACAACAAATAATCATTTTGACAGTCTCATTCTCAAATTTCAATGTCAGGACTCTTAGTAGCTACAATAAAAAACTAAACCAACCAACCAACCAAAGTGAATTACAAAAGTTTGCGAATGTGAGTGGTCTCCAGGAAATGAAAACAGATGCAAAAAAATGCTTCCACTTGTTCAACAGACTAATATTATGATTTTCAAACTTAAGCACACGCCACCATAAAGACTTACATACAAGTTAAACTTATTGATATGTAGAGAAGTAAAAGGCAAATGGATTTAAGATGCTACCTGTAGGAGTGATAGATCACGAAGAATTTCAATATTGTCAGGATCTATTTTCAGTGCATTTCGATAGCACTTGATCGCTTCCCTGTATTCTCTGTCTGATCGATAAAGGAGACCAAAAACATGCCAGCAGACATGACTTTTAAGGTCATTCTGTACCAAAACCAAAATCAAAGCTCAATCATCCGACAAATAGCTATTGTATGATAGACAACTGGAGTAAAACCAAAGACAGCAAACAAACCTTTAATCCTTGACGAACAAGTTCATAAGCTTCAGACTTACGATCCATGCAATTTAGTGTCAAACCCTTCATCGATAAAGTTTCTATCATCAAGAAACAGGAACGGACATATAAATAAAATTATGACCAAAGAAGCAAAACATGCCACAAATAAGAAATAATAGATAGAAAAGGGGATGGGGGATAAAATCGCATGACTTACTTAAACAGTTAAGGGGAGAGATAAAATGACCCTTGGCAAAAATAAAAAGTATACCTCCATGGTCTGGAAATTTTTTCAAAATGGTATCAGCAGCTTTGAGGCCCTTTTTATACTGTTTGGTTTCATATGATTTCTGCAGAAAAAATAACAGTGAGACGTAACCTTCACATCAAATTTACCCACCACCTCAAAAACAATATTATTTCACTTGCATAAATATCCTAATGATAAGAAAACCAAATTTTAATTGCAAGAGCTAGTGAACGACCAATGAATTTTTTTTTTCCGTAGAGTAAAACCAACTACAAAGAACAAGAACAAAGCCAAACATATTCAAAGCATGGGAATCCCCTTCAACTACTGCCGTCCTTTTCGAATTTAATTCCTTAAAGATGCAATAATTCTCTTCAAAATTTACTGTATTTATTATTCACATTATGGTAAAATAATTAGTTAAGTAGCCTGCACACACACATTGATAAAAAGAATGGCGATAGATGGACGCAAATATTTTACAAACAATCCATCATTTTTCCCTATCCCACCCTTCTCATCACACCTACGATCCCTACACTTCTCTCTCTTTGTCTCCCTGGGAGTAGAATAGCATGCAAAGGACCATGCAACATTTCTCCGATAAGAACAACCATACTCAGTCCTTCTAATATCAGTTCGAACTTCCAACATCCAATGTGCGGGAGATGAAGAAAAACAGAGAAACCAAAAAACTGAAACCCCGGAGCACCGAATTTCCAACCTGTCCCAATCCCACGAAAACCCGATACATACACCAGTAAGAACTTACAAATTAAAACAACTACAAAAATTAACTGAAAATATCCCAAATTATCCTCCATTAAACCTTTGTCCCAGATTTGCAGCACCGAAAGAAACTACTTCCTATAGAAAAACAAAGAGCACAGTGAAGCCAGGCAGGCAACAAGCTCAAAGTCCAAAGTACGTAACGACTAATTCCGAAAGACATCACAAAAATAGAAGAACGAAATTCAGCGAAGGATCCCTAACTATCCTTCTCGTAGATTCCCAGCGATTGTAACCGAGGGAATATATAGCGTGAGAAGAGAATCTAGGGTTTTACGATGGAGAAGAAAGACAGTGAGTGGAAGCTGCGCGGAGCTTCGATGAGCAAGCAGAAAAGCAAAGCGGAGAGGGCGATAATGGAGAGCGAATCGAGACTTACGACGATGAGCTTGAAGAGGTTGGCCTCCTTGTTGGGCAGAGAAGCGCCCATTGTTGCAGAGAGTGGGAGTGAGAGAGAGAAATTGGATGGAATTGGGAATAGAATGAAAATAAATGATAGGGTCACGAGAGAAGAAGGAAGAGAGAGAGAGAAGGGTGGCGTTTTGTGAGCTGCAAAGCAAAGGAAAACGAGGCTAAGCAACCCTACTGTGAACAACACGAACGAAGCAACCAAAGTCTTTGGTGTGTGTGTCTCTCACTTTCTCGCCTTATACCATGAAATTACCATTTACTTTCTCCTCAATTAAACAACCCCACCCAATATCTAATTACCAAACTCACTTTTCTTTTTCTTTTAAAATATTTTTTAGTCTTCAAATTTATATATATATATATATATAATTAATAATATTTTTTCTTTAAATTTGGTTTTATTATTTTTTTTATTTAAAAATATTATGATAGTCGTCCAATTTTTATCTAAATTTGTTCTAATTTTTAAAAAATTGGTACAATTTAATCATTTTTAACAAAATTTTTAAAACTGATCAAAGATTTTTTATCAAAATTAATGTTATGTTGATTGTATGGACAAAACAAATTATTTGTATTCACAACTTCAATGTTAATAAAAGATCATTAATTCATTTTAAAAAATTTAATAAAAATATTAAATTGCATCACTTTTTATAAAATTAAGATCAAATCAAGATTAAGAAAAATTAAAAGATTAACTCAATGTTTCTAAACGGAAACAGACAAAAAATAATGAAACCTTTAAATTTTAATACATTTATTTCAAATTTAAAAATAAATGAATATGATTATTTAAATGTAGTTTGACATTTAAAATAATTTATCATAATTAAATTAGAATAAGTATATCTATTAATTTTTAAAAGTGGGACATAATTAAATTCTAATTTCTTCTCAAAGTTGATGGTTAAAAAGAATATATTTAACTCATTTTTTATCTATTTGAATAAGTCTGATATGTGATTTTAAAATAGTCATGACGAAAAATAAAAGTTTAAAAGTAAAGTGATGGATGGTATATTTAACTTTTTGGGTGTCCTTATATAGGACGATGGGCTGAGCAGTGAGGTATAAGAAGGAGTTGTGAGGCATGTGTATGAGTGGGATCACAAACATTTTAACAAATAATATGCATGAACACGGATACCAATGGGTCAGGACCAACTAGGATAGTAATTATTCGTTATAGGTTAGGTATCTTTTTCAGAAATATTTGTGAGTATTCATGATGTTTTTTAATTTTAAATAATATTATTTAAATCATTTTTAAAATAAAAATATATATTTTTTAAAAACAGTTTAAATAAAATTTTAAAATTAATATAAATCAAAATTCTAAATAATTAAATAAATCACAATGCAAAAAATATAAGTTTAAATGAAATTCATCTCTTAACAAATAACTTCAATTATATAAATGTAAAATAAAAAATATAAATATATATACTAGTCAGTAGTTGTGTCTATTGAGAGAATAATTCACATAGAAAATTCAACATCAATGAATTTGTTGTTATCGAATTGAGGATTTCTGATTACAAAATGATTGATCTATTGATAGGATAATTTACAAAGGAGATTTAACAATAATGAGACTTGAGTTTAGTGGGATTAACACCATGTATTTTGTTAAGTTAAGGATTTGTTTATCTTTGTTATAATATATAGCATTTTGGTTACATTTATGTTTTTCAAAAGTTTCATTTTCGAGACATTGAGAGAGGTTGGTTTAAAATGCAACATCGGTTTAGTGGTGTATGATTGGTACCTTTACTCACCTTCTTTATGATATGATCAACCTTTTTTTTTGTTCTTTTTGTTTATTTTATTATGAGAATTAGGTAATTTGTTGTTGTCTTATTCCTTTTTTTTTGTCTTCACTTTAACTTAGAAACATCACTTCCTTCACTTCAATGTCAAAGACGACATAAGACCAAACCAACACCATTGTTTATAACCTTCGTTGTATGATAGATTCACTGAGATTATATAATTCCTTACGGCAAGAAACAAAATCCATTTAGCATAATACATATTAAAGGGATCTAAACTCGTGGCTAATCCAACTCACCATGATTTTAAAATTGGTTAATTTAAAAACAAAAACGCATATTAATTGTACCAAAACAAAATCTAACCAACTTATAAATCCAAAATTATTTACTTAGTCTCAAATAGACAAATAATATCTTTAACTTGATCGGAATAGTTTTGATGATGAGTGTTATTAAATAATATGAGTTTACCGTTATGAGTTTTGCTAAAATCAGTGATCGGTACTGATTCTGACATGGTAGTGGTGGAAGATTGGTTTCATGTGTATCAACTACTCACGATATTTGAACTCAACCAAACCAAACACCATAACCACCTCTACACGAAACTCTCCTTATATGTAAGACTCTCATTCAACATTGTCATTGGTTAAGTTCCTCTGCCTCACCCCCAACCAAACCATCCAATACCACTTTCTTTGGGAAACAATATACTAGTTCAACCAACTTGCTCATCCCAACCCCAAAAGGAACTGGATTTAAAAATGAATATCAAATATGGTCTTGAATCCTTCCTTTAAGCAAAACAATAATACGACCATCTCAATCGTGTTTAGAAACATAAATTCATCTTTGCCATGGCCAACCTCTCCTATAACACGTTTAACATCAAATGAATAAAATCCCTAATGATTCATATATGAAATTGCTTTTGCACACAACGTTGAGATTTGTAGTGGTGATCAATGACCTAAATCGATATGCAGTAGAGAAAATCATGAGAATAAATGTTTTAGGGAGACGAAACTTCATGGACAAGCTTATCACCCCATGTTGCACAAAATAGAGGATGATGGTGTTCAAGACCATCTTTTTTGTAATTTTTCCAGTGTTTGAGACACTAGTGAATTGTGACCTTAAGGAGCAACACTCTCACTTAATATGTTTCTGAATATTGTAATGAAAATATACATAAACTAATGAAAAAACATATGAGAATTATTTCAAAAGCATTAAGAGTAACACATAAACTTGAATGAAGAGTCAAACGAGAATTAGTCCAACAGTGTTAGGGTTAACACATAAGCTCAGGTGAAAAACCAATCAAAATTTATTTTAAAAGCAACACATATAAACTTTGATGAAAAACCATTCAAAAATTGTTTCAAAGTGTTGAGAGCAACGCATAAGTTAAAATGATAACTCATTCGACAATTACTTTAAAATAATTAAAAGCAATGCATAAGCTCAAATGAAAAATCATCTGATAACTATTTCAAACGCAGTAAAAGCAATGCATAAGCTCAAATGAAAAACCATGTCAGAATTATTTCAAAAGTGTTAAGAGCGGTGCATAAGCTTGGAAGAAAATTCATTTAAGAACTATATCAAAAGCATTAAAAGCAATGGATAAATCTGGATGAAAAGTCATTTGATAACACTATCTAAAAATTGGATTTTTCATTGAGTAGGGTTTTAACGAGAGATATTATTTTAAGTTCAAATGCACCTGACGTTCGCAAGCTACAATTAACAAAAAATGATAAAACTTGTTCATCAATCAACACGACCCACGTGCACCTTATTTTTGGCTTTCAAGCATGGGAACTCATGTACATATCCCTAAGATACTTGACTATATTAAAGTATCATAATTTGTTTAAACATATTTTCTTATTCATGGCTTGAGAAGTTTAGGAATCTATAACATCCCATCATATGGAGTACTCAATTAAGACTTAAATCATACTCTTTACATTTATTGTTATGTACATATCCCTACTCTCCCACTAACTTAAGCATCAAATAGTTTTTTTTTTCAGATGGAACTTCCTGTGTTTCTTAAACACAACTCCACAAATTTTGATAAAAATGACTAATGTGAATCATACACAGATTTTGGCATAATACCGTACTTGTTTTACAAGGAACACTAGAAGACATAAAAATTGACGAAATTAATGACACATTAAAAAATTTAGACAAAAGGAAGAAAAGTGAAAAGTAAAAGCGGTTTAATTTTTTGAAAATTACAGTGTTCACACAATGGAGATGAGACTCCAAAGTGAGAGACTTTTAGGTTTTTAGGTTGTGATCAACTTCTGCAACTCAAGGTTTGGTGTGTAGTGGTAAAGCTCAAGCATGGGACAAGTTTTTCATGGTGTCACTCTTCTTTGACTCCAATAAACGACCACATTGTGAGATTCTCGCAAACATCAATGTTAGTCACACGTCTCAATATTTTTGTAGCCTAAAATAACTATATTACTGCTCAATAACCATAAAGAAACTCGAATGAACAAGTGACGTTGAATAACTGAAAAACGACCCTCTTTACAAAAAAGTTGTTGTCAAAAAGACTAATAATAAAAATATGGTTACAAACTACGATTTATTCTTAATAAATTATTTATAGTTATCATAAGTTTTATTAGCTCAAATATAACCCGTGGTAAGTGGACTTTTTAAACATGTGTTATTTGTTTATATTTATCTTATTTGTGATTATTTATCTTTATACTAGTTCATATGTTTTTTATGTACAATATGATAGTATTGTTATGTTATTAAGTTATTCACTTAAATTAGAGTTTCACAACAATAAAACAAATAATAAAATTGTTTACTAATTTAAGTAATAATTGAATAACCCAGTATCAAATAAATATTCCTTTGATTTATACAATTTTAAAGAATATAATAATAGTTAATTATACATTTCACCTCAAAAACAAAAGTATACATAATAATCATGATTTTTTAAACGTAGATTCTTTAAATTCATAAAAGTATTTCTTTAAAACATCATTACAGTTCTATGATTTTTTTTTTTTTTTA
>Ga0099823_1001327_pt1 | contig 20102 bp, 25 predicted proteins | sample CowpearedBW_FD_76831 | JGI IMG/M metagenome (GOLD analysis project Ga0099823, IMG submission 76831) | Root nodule microbial communities of legume samples collected from California, USA - Cow pea red BW | ecosystem: Host-associated > Plants > Roots > Nodule | place: USA: California | collected...
TATTCGTCAATTATAAAATAAAAAGTCCAAGGACATAAATGTTTACAACTGATTCAAAATCATAGAAATAAAAATCCCAAGCTATCCCATCTCCGTAGCTAAGCCTCACAAGCTCCACCTGCATCATCACCTGCTCATGTGTACCGCGTACGGGATCATTGCCAAACACAAACAGATAGGGTGAGCTAACAGCTAAAACATACAAGAATATATATATACACATACATGTTTAACCAGTACAAATAATATAACAACAACACTAATTCTTTCTTTATACGGCATGGCCACCACCATATCAAGTATCCTTTATTTTCCCATAGAGTCTCATTATATTTCCATCACACAGCCACCACCATGTACACCGATACACCTAATGGAAGTCACGTTACTTTCCCTCCATATGGCCACCACCATGTATATTAAGTACATCAGGGAACCTCGCTCCATTTCTTTCACATGGCTACACCCATGTTAATAGTCTTCTACTTCTCCTATTAGGTATCTCGAAGTGCCTTGTTGCCACACCTATCGGCCACAACCGATAGAGCACGTGCGGAAACCATGCTACGGATCACACACCGTAACGCCAGGTGGAGTTTCCAAATACGAACATAGTCTGCAACGTCCCAAGACTACCAAACTCATCAGTGACTCACTAAGGAGGGCAATCCATCTGGACCAATCCGTACTGGCCACAACCAGCACACTCCACCAGCACACTCGCCAACCCGAGCCACAACTCAAGGTTCCTCATGTTCATCCGCTATCCCGAGCCACCACTCAAGGAAGTCATTCCGGGCCACAACCCATAGAATGCCACGTGCTTATCCTTATCCTGAGCCACAACTCAAAGATATGTTCCGGGCCACGACCCATGGAACTCCAGCAAGCTCACCATCAAGATATCTTAGGAACATTGTAGATCCCCCATCATCACTCAAACTCCAATCAATCCAATACTGCAATAATTTTTCTTCTGGACTTATCATCCATCCACCTCTAGGCTTAAACATCCAACTCTCGCCTAAGCATTCCAGTTCATTTCGTTCAGGCTAGGTTACCTCGCCTGAGCGAGCATCATACATGAAACCAACCACGAACCCTCGCTTAGGCGAGTGACACTCGCTTGGGCGAGATCACGTTTCGCCTAAGACTCTAATCCCTCGCTTGAGCTGTGTGGTAAACCTCCATTAGAACGCGATTCGAATTCTCGCTTAGGCGAGAGGCTCTCGCCTGATTGAGACACATCTTCGCCTAAACAACAAACCCCGCCTACACAAGATGTGCAACCAACACACTCAAGGCACGTACGGATTCTCGCCTGGGCGAGTCACCCTCGCTTAAGCGAGATGGTCTGTCACCCAAGAACAAATCACCTCGCCTGAGCGAACTGCTCGAGCAGAGAGAGGTTTAAGAGTTCCTGCATGTCTCACCTAGGCGAGCCTAACTCGCCTGAGCGAGAATTGCAGGTTTTGGCACTGATTCACGCACGCACCCACTGTTCCAAAGACCCAAAATACCACTCACACTTACCATTTCATTCAACACCAATTCATTTAACTTATGCACATATTTGAACTCGAAATTATGCCCCAACAACACAACTTTGCACAATTGTAATATATACAGTCCATAACCCCAAACCACTCATGCATTTAGGCCAACATTCAATATAACAGTACCCAAACCCAAACCCTTAATTTCCTCATATGCAAACGACAATTCAGAACCCAATTCATCACAGATCATGCAAAACAACATCATAAGCATAGAAATTCGGCTTAGCTCCCCTAACCTGAAACTTCCCCGCTTTAAGCTTGAAATTAAAGGATTTCCTTTGATCACCAAGGGCTGACAGTACCACCACGTTCGTTTACCCTCTCTACTTCACTCCCAATTCTCCTTTCACTCTCAAATTTCGTCCTCCCTCTAGAGCTCTTAGAAAAACAACTTTCCAAACCCTATTCTCCTCTCAAAAAGTGGCTTTTATAGGTCTTAATATTTGGTAAATTAAAAAAAAACGTGAATATGATTTAATTTGGGTTTTTATTGCTTTTCAAGGCTATGACTTGATTGTTTCTCAGCCCTTTAGTTGCCCACTTTCTGCTAGGTTTCTCCACCTATTCATATTCAGCCCACAGCTAAAGTTTAAGCCAAAAAGAGTTAAATTTGACTCACCAAGGTTTGAACCCATGACCTTCCTAATGCCAAGTCAAAGCTAACCACCAGGCCAACTTATGTTTCTTGCTACCACACACAATTCAAGCATTATCTCATACAAAATGGGGCGCAACATACCATTAAAACAATAATAACAAAACTAAACACAATTGGCATCCATAAGACTCGAACCCAAGTCCTCTCACACAAATCAAAGTACTCTCGACCACATGAGCTAGCACTTTTCCATGTCATACAGAACATAATTTAATGTCATAAATGCACTAGCCTCCCGCATTTATTAATTAATTATTAATTTAATTAATTAAATTCGCGGGTCTTACATTACCCCCACCTTTAAAATTTTTCGTCCTCAAAAAAGAGAACTTACCAGCGAAAAGATGAGGATAAGTCCTCCTCATGACATCCTCCATCTCCCATGTCATTTCCTGAGTTGCCTCATCCCAGAGCACCTTCACCATTCTGATCTCCTTCCCTCTGAGCTGCTTCACTTGAGAATCCAAGATTCTCATTGGTCCAACTCCCATAGTTAGATCCTCACGCACCTGGACGTCATCCTGCTCCAGCACATGACTAGGATCTGCCACGTACTTCCTCAACTGTGAAACATGGAAGACATTGTGCAGATCCTCTCGCCTGGGCGAGCCATACCATCACTCAAATTAACCCACACCTCGCCTGAACGAGGATTCAATCAAACCAACATCAATCCTCATCGCGACCTCGCTTAGGCGAGCCATTCTCGCCTAAGCGAGCATGCCTGTCGCTCAAAACCACAATAACTTCTCGCCTGGGCGAGAAGTCGTGCTTAAATCATCCAAGATTCCTCGTAACCCCGCCTAGGCGAGCCAATCTTGCCTAAGCGAGACTGTATTTCGCTCAAACCCAACCCTGATCGCTTGAGCGAATTGCTCGAGTATGATCACTGAATGGACTCCTGCAACTCTCGCCTAGGCGAGAAGGAGTCGCTTGGGCGAAACGTGCAGAGTTTCGCCACTGCTCGTGCATCAGAAACACCAAACCAATACTAATTTGTGATACATTCATATTCCTTATCTCTAATTCATCAATCAAGCCATAAAACACACTGCAAACACAATTTGGACCCTCAAGACGCAGTGGTGAGCATAAACCAAATTAATAGTACCCAAAACCCTCATCTAATTCATACAACTGAATAGCATGACTTTGCCCACAATCTCAATCAACCAAATTCTGGATCACATCAAATACCACACAAATTTCCCAATCAAACAGAAACCAATTGAGGGCAAAACACAACAAACATACAGTATTGAAATACACACAAGTTCAGCACCCCTAACCTGGAATTATTGATCAAAATTGAGAGAGACGAATAACCCTTGATTCACAATTGCCTTTTGCTTCAGCCCTTGCACCCCCAATTCAACCTCTCACTCTCTAAATTTCGCTCTACTCCCAAGCCAGAACAAACTAAAGTGAAGAAAACCCTTCTTTCTCCCAGATTCTACCTTTTATAGGTCTCCTAATATTGGTCCAAAACTAAAACAAAAAATTGGGCTTTTTAGTGTGTTTAATTCTCATTTAGGGGTCATTATAGGATGTTTTCCAGCCCCTCTTGGCTCCCCCTTCTAGGTTTTCTTTTGCCCTCTCATATTCCCTCCAGAACTACACTTTTAAAAAATAAAATTCCAATTTCATTCCCAACCAAGTTTGAACCCATGACAACTTAGTCACCATTCATGATAAGCTTACAATACCAATTCCATACTCATACATATTATTAAAAATCGATAATAAAACAACAACACATAATTGGCATACCATAGGACTCGAACCCAAGTCCTCTCACACGATCAAAGTACTCTCAACCACTTGAGCTAGCACTTTTCCACATCACATCAAACAATAATTAATGTCATAAAGGCTCTTTCTACCCGCATTTATTAATTAATTAATTATTTAATTAATTAATTTTCACGGGTCTTACATATAGTCCTATAATTTATAAGACTATATTAATATACTTTATACATTGGTTTATTTGTTTTGAACACTAAGGTGAAACATCCTTTTTAATTAGTTTTAAGCTGCAAAAAGTTGGGATTTTAGGAGAAAATCAACTTAGTTCTTCATTCTGGTAGTGTTGAGGTTCAAAGATATGTAAATACAAACGATTTTAGGAGAAGTGTCATTAGATATAGTCATATGACCATATCTAGTGATTTTCTTAGATTGGTAAAAGAGAAGCAGATGGCAGATCCTAGGTTGTAGGAAACAATGATGATTTGGCACCGAGCAAGCTAAAAAAGAAAGAGGAGACCACGAATATGTGTAAAGACGACGAATCTCTCGTGGGAGGTTAAGATGGAGTAGAGTTTAAGGATCAATCAGGTAGGCTGATGTTTCCTAAGTAGATGGAGAAAAGAATCTATGGACAAAATTGAGGTGGCATAAATGTTTCATACTAGGTTCAATAGTCAAAAAGAGATGATTAGATATTTTCAATTGGTAGTAGCATCAAAGTTGAGAATAACATGGATGTTTTAAGGAAAGTAGTTCACATGAGAAGAAGAATTGATCTTGGGATGAGGTAGAGGAATTCAAGTATTGAAAGATAAAGCGCATCGTTAAACTTGATCTTGTAAGAATGGAAAAAACTAGTGAAGAAAGAGCACAATAAAGGAGAAGAAAAGTATGAAGTAGATGAGGTGGTGTTCACGATAGTTGGTGCTAGAACAGTTAGCGCAAATGATCAGATTCAAGGATATAAGGCATAAAGGCGGTGCTTGGACTAAAGATTTTAGTTTCGCTTAGGGTTGCATACCTTTTGGTGTCGCTGGTATAGTAAATGAGTCATCGTTAACTACAAGGGTGAGTTGGAGCTTGAGTTGGCGGTTTTGCTACAAGTTGCAAACAAGTGAACATTTCTTTGGTGTGTTATGTCTTATGGTGATCAAAGGATTCAAACTCAAAGTCAATGTGAATCATTTCCTTTATAAAATTTGGAGTATAATCTTAAAGGTGACTTGGTTGCTTTCCAAGCTCTTTCTTATGGATTGTGATATCATAGGAAGAGATATTCCTTGTTTTAAAAAGGTGAGTAAGTGGTTCTGCATCAAGTGTGGAATAAGTTGAAAAGTGAAGACAATGTGTTTCATGTATGAGTGTTTATCTAGCAGAGGCCAATGAATAACAGTGTAAAGGATCTCAGTTGTGAATAAGTTTTTGGTTATGTTCCTAAGTAGATACTAGGACTATTACCTAGAAGAGGTGAGATTCACTATTGCATTGGTGTCTAAGTAGAACCAGTATCAATAGTTCAATATTAGATGGTTTCTGCTGAAAGTGTAGAGTAGAGACGATAGGTGGAGGAGTTGAGTGGTTAGTTGTAGTGTGTCACCGTAAGGATTACAATGTAACAATTTTTTAAGATAGTTAGGTGTAAGTGTGTTTACATGTGGTTAATCTTTTATGATGGATGGTTAGGATGAGTGGAAACATGTGGAAGGAAAGGGAGTTCTAACAGTGACTCTAAGCAAGGTTTTTCAAGCAGGTTGTTGTTGTTATCAAGGTTTTGAGGCAAGTTTCTCATGTATGAAGAGTTTCATCAGGATGTTGAAGAAAAGCAGAATTGGCGCTTCAATGTTGATCATTCTTGGCACAGATAAGTCTTTTAGGTCTTCTATGACTAAAACCCAGGTGTGAGGAGTGGTGCAACAAAATGATGGTGGGACATGTTTATCAATAGTGGGAGTCCGTGAAGAGAAGTATTGTTTTCTTACTCATGATCTGGTGGTTGATGCGATAACAAGTTCTCTAAACTAGCAAAGGTATCATTCGTATGTGGACTAGTTAAAGGTGTTCAGTGATCATCCAAAGCCATAAGTGTGAAGTTGCACAAAGGAAGTTGGACACGAAAAGTGGAAGATGAACATAACTATGGTTTCAAGATGGGATGCCAATATAGAAACGAGTAAGTGAAAAGGGATGCTTAACTAGAAAGGGGTTCAAGAACTTTGGTTTGATGAGCAAAAAGTAAGAGTTGAGGAAGTATAGGAATTTGAGCTGAGAAGTGGAGTGATGAAGATGTTTCATTAGTGTAGTCCTTTGACTATAATTAGTGAGTTTCTCAAAATGATTGGGGAAAAGGTAGTTGGACAAATCTTAGATTGAAGTGTATCATGGAACTGCTAGGCAATAATCAAACTGGTGGTTTCAAGTTGAGAAAAGATGTAGTTCTAAAGTTTCTTTGGAGACATGGTCATAAGTTAGTGGATTAGAGATGGAGTGCCATAGTGGATTTGGTAGTTGCATCAGTTAAAATCTTTAGTTTGAAAGTGGAATAACTTGGTTATGAACTTTGTTATCCTTGGTCAAAGTCAGTAAAGGAAGCAAGATGTTATAAGGATAGTTATGAATAATAGTGGCTAAGAGTATTAGCGTATGGTAGTAGGTTAGAAGTCCTGTGTGATCAAGTTAGTGGAGTGATGTTTCAAGAAAGGAATAGGGTGAAGTGAAGTGATAACTAACATGTTTAGGTTGAGATATGATACTATTTTTATACTTTGGTAAGAACCTACAAGAGATAGTGGAGAGCATATGAAAGGTGAGTCAACATATCATATCTTATTTGGTTGTTCAGACGTAAAGGATCTTTCAGGTTTGAGGTTTGGAGTTGAAAATTTTTTTTGAGAGTAGTGGCTAGATCAATCTGCATTATTGAACACTACATTGCTCAGCACAGAGGCAGAGTTTCCAATTAGTTGAGGTTTTGGGGTCATCAAGAAAGACACATATAGGTGGTTGTTATAAGAGAAAATGAAGAGAACATAGTTTTCTTCTACTTGATAAGTGAATTTTTTAAGATAAAATTTTTTCTTGTTAGAGAGAATGTAAAACCCCAAAAAATTGTATTTTAGAAGTGATAGTGGTTTAAAAATAGAGAGACTCGATTATTTTAATATTAAAAGGCTTTAATATAAATAAAATTGTTATAAACGAGTTTCATAATGTGAAAGCACATAATCTCTCTATAAACCACTTTTCTAGAGTTCTTTGACTTCTCCCTAGGACTTTTGTCTATCTGGTCATCTAATTGAAGAACCAAGATCATATGATTGATCCTCTCGGTGAGCTTTTCAAGTTGGACCGATCAGTTTCTTCGTTCGTGTAAGTTATGATTCTACCCTCTTTTTGGTTTATTTATGTTTTCTGTTGCATGTGAGCTAGGCGAGTCTTTACTCGTTGGGCGAGTCTTTACTCGCTGGGCGAGTCTTTACTCGTTGGGCGAGTCTTTACTCTCTGGGCGAGTCTTTACTCTTTGGGCGAGTCTTTACTCGCTGGGCGATTTAATTGTTCTATTTTCCTTTGGAGGTGTAGGGAGATAGTCGTTGGGTGACTGGTCTTTTGTTGGGCGAGAATGTACTTCTTGCTTAAGTAAGAAAACGTGTAATCTAAGCAAGAATATCAACATTTTTTTGGATATTGTTTGACTTTGATTTTGGTAATTTTTTTAATTTTGTTTGATTGTCTATTTAAAAGCTTTGTAACTATTATGAATGATGAGCATATGATATGAGATTGTTTGAATAAGATTGAGTTGAGATTAGTTGATGCTAATCCAAGGAGGATTAGTAGTGGTTATGGTAGTGTATGCATTGAAGTAGGGATTGTCTTGGCAGTTATCCTAACGCTCTAATAATAATTCAAATTCTAAATTAAATATGAATGTGGTATGTGGAGAGAGGAACAAGAGGTCCTAACCTGGAGTTTTTCCTTGACCAAAGGTGTTAACAGACTAACCTTGTATGTGGTAGAGTTTTACTCTTAATCTGTGTAAGACCCGCAAAATTTAAATAATTAAATAAATAATTATTTAATAAATGCGGGTAGTAGTAGCCTTTATGGCATTTAATGTTAATTGTTGTGACCTGGAAAAGTACTAGCTCAAATGGTTGAGAGTACTTGATTGTGTGAGAGGACTTGGGTTCAAGTCCTATGTATGCCAATTATGTATTGTTTGTTTGATTTATTATTAATTTTAATAATATGCATGATTATGTGAGTGATAACATAATTATAGAATATTAGGAATTATCACAAAACATGATTTGTTGAATTGGTTGTGCTTTGACTTTATGATTCCATGGTTGTGTGTTCAAACCTTGCTGAGAACAAAATTGATTTTTTATTTTTGCTAATATAATGATGACTTGAATGTGAAAGGGTGGAGAAAACCTTAGAAGCAATGGGCAGCCAAGGGAGCTGGCAAAAACAGCCATAATGGTAATTATAGATATTAAAAAGACCAATTTTCGTTTTTTGCCATTTACCACAATTAGGAACCATATAAAAAGGAAAATTTAGGTAATTAGGAGGGTTTTTGGAGTCTGAAACCTAGAGTAAAAAGAGAGCACGAGTTTTGGAGTGAAAAGTGACTTAGAGGGATTCAAGAGAGCTGAATTTGGAGAGCATAAGGTGAAGTCAATTTTGGGGCAAGAAGAGCTATCACCTTCATTGTTTTAAGCAGAGAAAAACCAGGTTAGGGGAGCTCTATTGTATGTAAAATTTTGATTGTTAATAAATTCGCCTATTCTGAAATATGCATGAATAAATGTATCCTTGTCATGATATTTCGTGCTCATTGTGGTGTGAATTGGGGGTTTGCTTGTTTTGATGTTGTATGATTAAACCCTCATAAGAGTCTATGGGAATAATGGGATTTTCTGTACTGTTTATGGATTAAGGTTCAATTTTGAATTTTACCGGTCAATTTGGGGTTCCAATTATGTTCATAATGCTTATACTCTGTGATGAATTGCTTGGTAAAGTTGAATGTGGTTTTGGGCGAATTGTTTGGTTTCTGAATGCATGACAGGGAGAATGTCTGTTATTCTCGCCCAAGCTAGCGAGGCTCGCCTAGGCGAGAATAACAGAAACGCAAAACCTAGTTTGTGCTCGAGCATCTCGCTCGGGCGAGAGCAGCTCGCCTTAGCGAGAAATCGAGTTATTGTGACGTTGTGCTCAAGGGTCTCGCTCAGGCAAGGAGTCCATGGTTTGGGCGACTGAGCAACTCACTCAGGCGAGAGGTACTCGCCTAAGCGAGAGATCGTGATAGGATGAGTGTGATGCTGCTTGTCTCGCCGCCTAGGCGAGAGACTTGGTGTGGGGCGAGGGACGATTTTGCCCAAGCGAGAAGGGCTCGCCTAAGCAAGACCTCGCGTTAAGTTCCTGTAGCACTCTCGCTCAAGTGAGGACGCTTAGCCTAAGTGAGACAGGCCTGGTCGCTTAAGCTAAGGCTCCTAGCCCAAGTGAGTTTCGTGCAGTTTGTGTGTATTGTTGTACGCATTTATGCGAATGTGAATCAGGAGATGTTGTGTCATGAGCGGGTAAGTTCATGGATGGTGGTTAACACGTGATGGTATGAGCGGGGAGGTTCATACCCAGTTACTCTCATGTGGGGATACGAGCGAGGTAGGTTCGTATGTTCCGTACTCACATTTGAGAGATGCTGTGTGCGGGGAAGTACGTAGCTGGTGGATCACATGTGTTGGACTATGGGCGGGCAGGTCTGTAGAGTAGGACTACGAGCGAAGAGGTTCGTAAAGGCAAGACCACGAGCGGGTAGGTTTGTGTGAGCATCATAAATTCTGAGTCTATGGTTAATCTTGTTATGTGAATTGAAGGTTGAAAAGCCTTGGGGTATTAAGGACTTGGCTAAGGTCTAACTATGATAATATAACTAGGTGTTTATATATTATTTAAGTTGTGTGATTTCTTATATTACTGAGCTCACCCTTTCTATTTGTGCTTGGAGTTGGTCGTGTAATTCTTTACACGGGAGCAGTTGATGATATAGGTGATGCTGCCAATGCATGAGACAAAGAGAGGGGATAGCTTAGGTTGGAGCTAGGAAATCTATTATGTCTTTTCTTTTGCCTTTTAGAATATTTTTGGAATTTGTAATAAGTTATTACACTAATATTGTTAAATTATGGCACCTCGGTAATTGGTTTTGAATTTTCCCGCGTTTGGGAATAATGAAAATATGAGGTTATTAAATAAATTGGTTATTTATTTAAATTAATTAAGTAATTTCCAGTAGGGACGTTATAGGCATGCTGGGAAGGATACAGGAAGAGATGAAGCTTCAAAAGCCCAATGGGCTTCAAATACTATTTTCATGTGCGAAGGAAGATATCAAGATTTGATTGATGTGTCTTAGTCCATTAGTGTAGATTTAAATTAGGCCAAGTGTTTAGGCCATGCTTTCTAAATAAATTGTAAAAAGTATAGAAAGTAGATTGGATCATAACTCACCTAGCTTTTGAAATTGGATCCATTTAAGCCTAATTCCAAAAGCCAAGCCCAAGAATGTTGCTAGCTTGTCCATGCATTAAACATTTAGCACATGTTGTAAATGAGGGGGGGCGTGACCATGCCATGTGGCTAGTGATTCGAGAATTGTGGATCTAGGAGGTTAGATCTACATTTAGGCACCATTTTTTCAACTAGCATGTGCTACATTTGCATTCAATTTCGTTGTACATTTAACTTGCATTTGGAGTTTGCCTTCTACTATAAATGGTGGCCTCCATCGCTTGTATTTAGCATTGTTGACTATGTAAGGAAATGTTGTTGAGTTCACTCCACAACTTATAATTGAGAGTCACCTAGCTAAAGCTTCTCTTAGAATCTCCTATAGCCTTCCCCCTCTAAGATTGACCAACCTTCTTAGAGTTCTTTCATCATTCAATCACCACCACCAAAAACACCTTTTTGCACCTGTCTTTCGTTGCATTAAGCCATGAAGCCTCCTTGTTCCAGCAACCACATGAAAGGAATGTCATCAAGTGGTATCTAGAGCGATTTGAAATCATCTTCTCGGTTCAAGCTAAGTGTTCAGTCCTTTTCTTTTGAATTTTGTGTTGTATTGCATGCTCTTGATTATCTTGTTTATGTTTATCAAATATCTTGTGTTTACATGATTGTATACGTTAGTAATGAAATGGTAGTTCAAGCAAAGAAGAGGGGATTGAATTGACTATATAAAATTTTTAGAAAGATTAAAACCCCTTTTCTTTGAATCAATTAGATCACAAAATTCGATTACAAAAGCTGCAGGACAGTACACTTTCAACTGATCAAAATTAAAAATAGCAGGCTGATTTCACTACAAGAAAACTGTATATTATCTACGAAATTATTTTCATAGATAATTTTATTTTATCTATGAAAAATTTTCTTAGATAACACTAACATTTATATATAACAAAAAAATAAATTTATCTACAAAAGTTTCTACATTATATTTCATAGATAATAGTCGTAGGTAAGTTACCTACGAACAATATTTTCGTAGATAAAATTACTTATCAGCGTAATACCTGCGAAATTCAGTTCGTAGGTAATTCATAGGTAAATTTAAATTCTCTACGAAAAATGTCTATTACCTACAACTTATTGGCGTAGATAATAACCATATTTCTTGTAGTGTGTATTCATACACTATGAATCAACGGATTAAAATTTCAAAACAATTGGCTAAAATACTAGGAAATTATGCAAAATGTAGAATACAAAATTGGCGAATCTCACACAAACAACATGCTTTCTCACCCAAGATTTGTTCCAAATAGTATTGCTAACAAGATTACACTACCAAATAACACAGAACACATGCAAAATCAACAAATATTGATTTGCTTGATTTTCTTAAGATTTCAAACTAAGTAAGATAAGGGAAAGAGAATTTGATAGTTGTTTTTATACTGGTTCACTCAATCACAAAGCTACATCTAGTTTACCAGGACAACCTGAGCTTGGTTTCCACTATTATCAAAAGTTTTTCAAATCACAAACCAAGATTACACTTTTTAACAATAGAAACACGACTTACACAAAAATCTTAACCACACTACTGTAAGAAACACACTAACAGACCTGAAATCACACCAAGAACACAACCAGAGGCACAAGAACTACGAAACCTGAAGGTGGATCTCCCTAGCCAACCAAACTCGAGTTCTTAAAGCTCCAAGCAAGAGATGAATGATTGTTTTTTGCGCTAAAAAACTCAAAGTCGTGCCTCATCTCTCTAAAAGACAACTTATATAGTTTGGTCTTAAGTGAATTCAATAGGTTGATTTGTCTGTACAATAAGTTGGTTTCACTTGACTTAAGTGAAATTAGTTGATTGAAAAACAATTCAACTAATTGAATACATTCATACCAGAAACTATACACAACAAGTTTTTTAACTATGCAAATAAAAAGAAAAGAAAAACAAAATTATGCACAAAGATGCAAGAATAAACTATGCAAACTAGAACTCAAGTTGCCATTTCCCCAACAACTAAACTAAATTCATCAATGAAACTAAATAAAGATATGAAAGAATGCAATACATGAGACCTAATGGATTTGAGAAACTAAATTTAAATGGAATGAAAAAGTGCCTAAATAAGTGAAGCATGTGTGAACAAATTAGAAAAATGATGCAATGCACACATTAGCAATTATTATAGGCCATGAACAATGCTAAAACTAAATGCAAAATGAAATTTAGACAAGACCAAGATGATGTGCATGAATCCTGTGGTAGCAAGACTTAAATTTAATCAACCAATCAAGCACCTATGTCCACTACTAAATGTGACAACATGATTGCTTAGCCTATTTGAATGTAGAATGGTATACACCATTGATGTTAGATGCAATTCAGTGCAATGAAAACACACAAAGAGCAACCTATACCATGAGGAACTTGTTCATGCTCAAATCGTGGCAATAGAGTACAAGACGTGAATGCAACACATTAAAAACACTGAATCAGAGCATTAAACCAGAACTCAAATTTGTATCAATATATAATATGAATGCAAGGCATATTTGGTGCTCAATTCATAACAACAATTCACTCCATGAAATTAGCTTCAGTTTAGGTGATTTAAATCCAATGCAAGCATGCTTTATATAGAAGAAACCAATGAGATTGATGCTAATAAAGGTATAAAATAGAAGAACCTAATAAAAACTATTGTAGAAAAGTAAACTAATGTAGATGTAGGTGTATAAACTAAAAATGCATGAGATAAAAGTTCCTACCACTAATACCAACAGAAACAATGATCCTACAAACTAAATGCTGCAAGAATTTTAAATCTGAGACAAGGAAAGTAAATGATGCAAAATCATAAATCAATAATAGAACACTTTAGGATTAAAAATTACAAAAATAACAAACTGAAACATAGTACATGATATTCTCATGGATTCCTCTGCACTCGGGAATACATCTCGATAATTTATGCGCACTTTGGGGTCACTTGATTTCCAAAAGGAAACATTTATGTGTGCAGAATTGTGAATCATGCTCAATCATTAACTCAACAACACAAACTAAACTTAAAACTAGAAAGTAGTAAAGAAAATTTAAATTGCTTTAGAATTAAATGCAGAAATCATAACATTGCAAGCAAAAACTAAACAAACTAAAATCAAAACAGAAAATTGGAAAGGAAACTGAATAGTAAAGTGTATTTCATTGTAGAATTAAATAAGTGTTACAAAAGGACAACGTAGAGGCTAAAATTAGAATGGTGAAAAGAGGTTCAATAAGCAATTCCCAACCACTTTGTGCTCGTGAAAAACCAAGTGAAACCACTCACACACAAAGGAAAAATCCAATCTTTGAAGGACACTTTGTGCTCATTAGAGATGGAGAACCTTTCTTACAATGGACTATTTCCCTCTCTCGTAAGAACACTCTCGAACCCTAGCCCCTAAAACAAATGTCTCTTCACGCACACACCAGGGTTCTCTTGAAAACCTAAAATGCTACGCTTAAAAACCGTAACAAAAAAAAAAATAAAAAAGGAACGTGAAAACTACCTAACCCTTTCCTCCTTGCTCCAACAAAAATTGCAACCCTTGCTTTTGCTTTGATCCTTCCACGCATTCACGAATCTACCACGAATCTGCTCTAATCTCTCTCTATCTTGATCACACATCATCCTCCTTTGATTGCACATCAGACTCATCTGATTTTAGAATTAAATTTCCTCTCAAAATGGAGTGTTGCTCTTTATGACTCTCGTGGTTCTGCATCATAATGATCCAACTCCTTTTTTTTAACAAAACATGCATTTTGGCCACCAACAATTTAGTTGATCAGGGGCCTCTCTACAAAAAGAGAAAATTAGATTAAAGGGCTCACATGCAAATCAATAATGATAAGGTTTTCCTGGTAAAGCTAATTTATTCTAAAAAGGAGATCTAGAAAGGACTAACTAAATGCATTAAAATACTCTTAAAATTAACCTTTTTAACATATTTTTATGAAAACTTTATTTTTCTAAACTATCAACAAAAACTAATTAGTTAAAAATGAAAACACATTATTTATACTATAAAAAGAAAACTTTTAGAAAGGAAAAATATGGAAAAATGCAGTGCTAACAACTATCCACTCAAAACAGTTAACAACAGATGCATGCACGTTGGAAATCATGCAATAAAAGTGATTTATGGTCAATGCAATATGAAAAGTTGGGTTTAGCTTATGCATTAGTTGTTATTTACTACTATTACAGTCCAAACAATGTCATGTGATATTAATTTGACTGGGTCAATCAATTGAATTCAATTCGAGGATATCTACATCAACATAAGTGAAATCAACATATAAAAATGCAGAGTTAGTCGATTAAAAATGCACCAGGTCACACGAATTGAGTGTTATGCCAATTTTAAGTGAAATCTATGTGTTGTTTTTACAAATTTAATAGACTAAATTTCATATCACACGAAATTCATGCTATGATAGTTTAAGTGAAATTTATGTGTTATTTTGTGAAAATAGTAGATTAAAAACATGCTAGATCACACATTATGTTGATTTTGACAGTTTAAGTGAAATCTATGTGTTATTTTTGCAAATTCAACAAATTGAAATCTTGATAATTCACATTTTAAGCAGAATTTATCACTTTAAATGCAACAAGCACATGATCCAATATAACAAGCCAAACAAATATCAACACACATGCTTCATGTCCAGAACACCCAATTCAGTTCTAAGCTTGTTAAATCTATCACGTGCGAGTGGTTTAGCGAATAAGTTAGCCAATTAGTTTTCAGTTTTCACAAACTTGATTTCAATTTCACCTTTTTGAACATAATCTCTTATGAAATTATGCCTGATTTCAATGTGTTTAGTTTTAGAATGTTGAATTGGATTTTTAGTTAGGTTGATATCACTTGAATTACAATAAAAAGGTACCTTCTCTAGCTTTTCACCATAATTCATGACTTGATGCTTTAGTCAAATTATTTGAGCACATCCATGTCCAGATTAGGCTACACATGCTTGCTTATTCCATGAGATTAGGCTTGAGCCAAGTAGATGACATGTACCACTTGTGCTTTTCTTATCCAATTTGAACCTTGTATAGTTAGAATATGAAAAACCACTAAGAACAATGTTAGAATCACTAGGATACCATAATCCAACATTATTTGTTCCTTTCAGATACTTGAGAGTCTTTTTGTAGCTTTAAAGTGTGACTCCTTTGGATTGGATTGAAACCTTGCACACAAACATACACTAAATTGAATGTATGTCCTACTTGCTGCTAGATATAGCAAAGAACTAATCAACCCTCTATATTTGGTTGAATCAACTTGCTGCCTCACTACATCTGCATCCATAAGACAATTTGTGGCAATTGGAGTGGCAACCTCTTTGCAATCCTCCATTTTAAACTTTTTCAATAAGTCAAAACATTATTTTGACCTGTTTAAAAATGTCCCTTGCTTGAGTTGCTTTACTTGTAGCCCTAGGAAGTAGGTTAGCTCACCCATCATAGACATTTCAAATTCACCCTACATAGCTGCAACAAACTCTTTACACGTGGAATTATTATTTGAGCCAAATATTATATCTTCAACATACATTTGAACAAGTATAACATCACTTGCACGTTTTCTAATGAAGAGTATTTTATCAACAACACCTCTAGCATATCCTTTTGATAAAAGAAAGTTGCTTAGTCTTTAATACCACTATCGTGGTGCTTATTTTAAACCATAAAAAGCCTTTTTCAATTTGAAAACCTGGTTAGGGTAGAGGTGATCTTAAAAGCCAGGGGGTTATGATACATACACTTCTTCATTTAAGAAACCATTCAAGAATGCACTTTTCACATCCATTTGAGAAATTTTGAAATTACACATGCAAGCATATGCCGATAATAATCTCATAATTTCTAGCCTAGCTACATGTCCAATCAATACCTTTCTTTTGATTATACCCTTTAGCAACTAACCTAACTTTGTTTCTAACTATGTTACCATCTTCATCCATTTTATTTCTAAACATCCATTTAGTACCAATCACATTCATTTCATTTGTTCTGGGAACTAGAGACCATACTTCATTTCTGGTGAATTTATTAGTTCATCTTGCATAGCAACAACCCAATTACTATCACCTAAAGCATCAGTCAAATTCTTAGGTTCAATTTGAGACACAAATGTCACATGTTCACAATAAGTAAGCTTGTGTCTAGTGGATACTCTTTGACTCATATCACCAATGATGTTGTCCTTTGATAGTCCTTTAGGTTCAATCCACTCCTTGGGTAAGTTTCTATCTACAGCTTTTTCAGTCGACTGATTTTCCTTTTCAATTGATTGATTTACTGCAGCAGGTTGCTTTTCCATAAGTATATCTTCATCATCTGCATTCTTATACCTTGGATCTGGTAACATTGGGTTAGTTTCATCAAATACCATATTCACATACTCTTCAACAATCATCAGCCTTTTTTATATATCCTATATGCATGGCTATTTGTAGCATAACCAAGAAATATGCCTTCATCTACTTTAGAATCAAACTTTCCAAGTTCCTCTTTGCCATTATTTAAAAGAAAACATTTACAATTAAATACTTTTAGGTGATTTATAGCAAACCTTCTACCTTTGGAACATCATATTTCCTTGCATAGTAGTTCTTATAAACACGACCTTTCTTCATACAATAGTTTCAAGAAATGAATGGCGTATCATTTGGCTCACTTTTGGAAAAGAAACTAGAGAACTTCTTGGCTTTCTTTTCAAAAGTAGGATTATAACCAAGTTTAGCCTTCCCAAAAACACAATTTTGAGAGCTAAGAACAACTTCTGGGTTTGCTTTCCCTCTTGTGAATTTTGCACAAGTTTTCAAAAGGTATTTCACTTAATTTTTCAAAACAGTGCAATTTTCACACGGATTTGTAGCCAACTAGTTTTCAAAAGAACATGTTGAATTATAGTAAATCATGTCCAGGTGTTCGAAATCAATTTTTAAATCGATTATTTCTGATTCTAGCTTATTAACTCTGTTTTCTAGCCAGCTGTTTAATCCTTTTAATCGATTGTTTATGACAAAAATTTTGTTAACTTCATTATGCAACTCTTCAAACTCACACAACCATTGATTATAATCATTCTTGACTTTTTATGACATGGAACTCACTTGGCATGATGAAGATGACTCATATCTAGCCATGAGGCACAAGTTTGCTTCTTCACTTCCATCTTGTTATGAGCTACTTGTTGAATCATCATTGCCTTCCCAAGCTACGTAGGCACGTATTTCCTTGGCCTTTTTCTCCTTTTTCCTGTCACCAACCTTCTCCTTCTCTTTGGTAATGTTAAAACCTTCAATTTTTATATGTCCTTGCTTTCTAACAAGAGAAATTAGGAGTATTACTTGAATCATTTTGTTTAGAATTATACCTCCTATGATTACCTTTGTTGCCTTTCTTGAGATACTTTTCAAACCTTTTGACTAGTATATTCAAGTTGTTATTATCACTTGATTCAACCATCTCCTCCTCAGGTTCATCACTCCTTTTAATGCTAGTCTTCAAGGCTATGGTCTTTACCTTCTTCTCACTTGACTCTTGCTCACTTAGCCTTTGCATTTCAATTTCATGTTCCCTTAACTTGCCAAACAATGCAACTAAGGTGATGATGGATAAATCCTTTGATTATGAGATGGCAGTCACCTTAGGTTGCCAACTTCTATCAAGGCATTTTAGAACTTTGATGTTTAGCTCATCTTTGTCAAATTCTTTGTCCAAACCTATGAGATGGTTGAAATTGTGAGTGAAACTCTTTCGTACTTCTGTAATGGACTCTCCTTGTTTCATCCTGAACAGCTCATATTTGTGTATCAAAGCATGCTTCCTTGTTCTCTTCACATCATTTGTCCCCTCGTGTGTGACTTAAAGTAAATCCCACATATCCTTTGGACTTTTGCATTGGGAGACCCTAAAGAACTCATCCATGTTCAAACATGACGTGAGGATGTTCTTTGCAGTGCATTCATATTGCACTATTCTTCTTTCCTCCTATGTCCATTCAGTCCAAGGCTTGTCCACCTACTTATTTTCAACAACACACTTAGGAGTGTAAGGTCCATTCACAATTGTATCCTAAATACCTTTGTCTATTGATTCATTGAAAATTTTCATTCTAATTTTCCAAAACTGATAGTTAATACCACTAAACATAGGTGACCTATGAATAGAAGCATCTTCTGCAAAAGGAATCTTGTTTTCAGAATTTCAAAAAGATTTAAAATCAAACTTGAATAACTCTCAAGAACCTTGCTCTAATACCAATTGTTAGTAATGAAATGGTAGTTTAAGCTAAGAGGGAGGGGGGTTGAATTGACTACAAAAATTTTCTAAAAGCTTAAAACCCTTTTTCTTTTGAATCAATTAGACGCAGAATGCAGAATTCGTGAATTTCACCCAAACAACATGCTTTCTCACACAAGATTTGTTCCATACAGTATTTCTAACAAGATTACACTACCAGCTAACACAGAAACACATGCAAACACCACAAATATTGATTTGCTTTATTTTCTTGAGATTTTAAAGTGAGCAAGATGAGGGAGAATTTGGCAGTTGTTTTTATATTGGTTCACTCAATCACAAAGCTACATCCAATTTACTAGGACAACATGAGCATGGTTTTCACTCAACTGATTGAATACATTCACACCAGAAATTATATACAATAAGCTTTTTAACATGTTAAAACCCATTTTAATTGATTAAAAATGACACACTAAGACTAACAAGACATCTAACCTATGTCATATAGCCTACGAATATGGTACTGTAACATCCCGACCAAATATTACGAATTTAAATAATAAAATAAAGAAGGTTAAATTATACCTTTGGTCCTCATTTTCATAGCAAAATTTGAATTTGGTCCCTCAATTCTTTTTTATCTCAATCTGGTCCCTATTTTGGGAAATTTGATGCAATCAAGTCCTTTACGTTAGTGGTGTAGTAACGATATTATATGTGGGTGCCATGTGTCAGCTTCTGGATTTTTTGAATTTTTAATTTCTTTTAATTTTTTTAAATTTAAAAAAAAATAATAAATTTGCCACGTGTCAAGCTGACATCGTGCCACGTGGCATTGATAGTGTCACATGACAATGACAGTGCCATGTGTCACTATCATGACATATGTCATTTTCTCATTCTCAATTTGGTCGCTATATTTTAATTTTTGTCTTAATTTAGTTCCAATTTTTGTAAAAATTATGCAATTTCATCCCCCTCCAAATTCAAACAAACATTATAAAATGTTATACAAATATTTTTATTAAATTTAATTTTTTTATTCAAATTGATATTTTTATTATATATTTTCAATAAAACTAAGTTTATTTAAATTTGTTTCACATTCAATTTGACTTAAAATTGTTTTCAAATTTTAAATTTATTTGTTTTTAATTGTTACATAAACTAGTTAATTTTTCTTAAATTATATAATTATTATTTTTATACCAACTAAAACATTTGTATAGAAATTATTGAATTTTACACATTTTAAAAATATGTAATTATTTAAAATATAAA
>Ga0099823_1001329_pt1 | contig 20099 bp, 7 predicted proteins | sample CowpearedBW_FD_76831 | JGI IMG/M metagenome (GOLD analysis project Ga0099823, IMG submission 76831) | Root nodule microbial communities of legume samples collected from California, USA - Cow pea red BW | ecosystem: Host-associated > Plants > Roots > Nodule | place: USA: California | collected...
ATAAAGACATTATTATTGACTAGTATAAATTATTATTTTTTATTTATTGCTGCGAAATAAATTATAATACTTAAAATTATGATTCTTATCTAAGATACTCTTATAATTTGAAAAAAAACATTATGTCATAAATTTTGAATATTTATGAGATTGAGCACACCCTGCAACTTACTGATAGTTCAAAGCAGGCCAACCCAACATTTGAATGATTGTTTCACAGCTGAGTGAAGGAGTTGTTCCAATGAAATTACGAGCATTTAATGTTGACTTTCCTCCTCAATTCGTTTGGTATGAAAAGCTTATTCACAATTGTTTAACGTTTAATTATTGATGTTGCTTTCCCACATAATCTTAGAACTGATTTGATATTGATAGTTGATTTGTCAACATTAGAAAACTTCAACTGCAGCTTATCTAACTTTCAAGCCCCTGTTAAAATTATTTTTTTCTTTCAAAACATTAAATAATCATAATTAAACATAAACATTTGACAATAAGGTAAAAAAATAAATATTAAGTCTATCGATCTTAGAACCGACTTTTATTAAGTCAACTTTTTTATTCCACTAATTTGCTTTTCAATTAATAATGTGTCGAGTATTTCCTTTTCGTATATTTATTTATATAAGCATTATTGGCTTGCCCATCATTAAAAAAAACAAAAAAAAAAAAACATGCATTTTATTTTTCAATTCAAGCTATAGACTTTAAACTAACCAAAAGTTAGAAAGTTTAAGTTATGTGGTTCAATTAAGTAAATCACAAAAATAATATGTCTAGACGTTGTCACTAATGTTACAAATTTTAGAAAGAAATAATTAATTTGGTCTTCTATATGGTTCTTTTGTCATACATTACAAGAAATTCTTCCGTTAACAACTAATTTTAGTGACAAAAATTTATTAGTCAATTTAGTGATCAATTTAGATATCAATTTGTAAAATTAAAAAATATTGATTACTTAAATAGTCACTGTTATAAATAAAAAATTATTATTGGTCTCTAAACTTTATCTACCAAGGTTTATTTAACAAAGAAATTAGTTTATAATTTGGTCACTGAATATTAACTACCAAAGTTTCGACTACCAAAGCAATTAGCTTTTAAATTAGTCTTTAGTTAATGAGTGACTAATTATAATTTTTTATTCATAATAGTGACTATTTTAGTAACCAATAATTTTTTATTTTTAAATTGATATTTAAATTAGCCACTATAATGACTAACAATATTTTGTCATTAAAATTAAATATTATTTAAGAATTTTCTTGTGATAATAGTTATTGATATAAAGAAAATTAGATCAAATTCTAAATTTTATTTAACTGTAAAATCAATATTTATCTTTCATTTTTATTGTTAATTCGAGAACTTAAGTGACAATATCATATGTATATATTGGGTCAAAGTGATAAAAGAAAAAAAAATCCACAACCAAACAAAACATAAATTAAGCACTTTTGTGACTTTTACTACTAAAAATTTTCATATTACATAAAAATTTTCTTACAAATTTATTAAAAAAATTTGCAAGAAAAGACTTTTTTTCTGCTATTTTTTCTAAGAATCTTAATTGGCAGGTAATTCCTTTGTGAATAATTATTTCTTACAAAATTATAAAATTCATAAATATTTCTTTCAAAATTTATTGTAAAAAGTGTTTTATACAAAAAAAATTGACAGCAATTTCCTGAAAAAAAATTTTATAACAAAATTTATAAGATTTTCGTAAAAAGAAATTTCAAAACAAAATTAACATAAAAAAACTAGTTTTTTTTTATAGTATTTTACTTAGTTTCAATTCAATGTGGCTGAAAAGATAATAATATTTTTCAGAGTGATGAAAATTAAAGGTATAATTAATTAGAGCTTTTTTGTAGGATGGAAATATATGAATATGAGAAAAAAAAATAAACCTAATTTTTCTCCATTTTATTTATATATTTTCACTAATCTTTCTATTTTTTTATTTTTCTATTTCTTTTCAATCGAACATATTTAACTTATACTTTATCTCTTTTACTTTTTACTCACTTTTTTTCTGATCAATTTTATTTTTCTTCTTTCTACCAATAGAAGCTTATTCCTAATTTTAGCTTGAATGAATTGGCGACCTTGAAATTGTGATTTATGAAATTGATACCAACATGGAGTATTATAACCGGAAATCATAGGGAAAGGTTTTTTAAGCTTTTCTTATTCAATATTTAGGAGGATGTATTAAAAAAAAGTGATATTATTTATTTTTTAAAATAAAAAAATAAAAATGTATAAAGATAAATAAATTTAAAAAATATACATCCTTCACATGTGAACTTACCTATCTATTAAACCTTCAATTAAAATGATTCTCCCTTATCCCATGAACAAACCCTAACAAAGCATGATGTAACTTGTGAACAAAAAAGACTTAATAGACCAAGTTGTCGCTTCAGCCAATACATATTCGTGGACAAAAATGTACCGTCTTTACCGACGAATCTCCATTCTATCCATTACCTCCGACACAACATTGTTACAAACGCCACACCATGCATATACCTAGTTTCACTCCTTAAACTAATTCACATTTTCAACATTCCAAACCAACAGCAAGAAGACAAATGAATAAAAAAGGAGATTATAAATGAAATATTGAAGGACTCCAGCTTTCAAATTAATTTATTTTATGCGTCCTATCCGCGCGCAAGCAGATTAAAAAATAATAGTATAGCGTAAAGTTTACGATGATGAAGGAAGGACATCAAGAAGTTCTGGGTGACAGTTTTTGATGTAATTCAGAAATGGAAGCGGGTTGGGTAAGAAGTGCCATCAAGAAGAGAAGAAAACAATGTGGAGTGAACAATAATGGTTTCCCCACCAAATCGCTTTTGTGAATATTCAATTGAAAGGTTGATGAAGTGGGTAAGAACTCAGAGCATAATCCCTTGACGAGACCAACCATTTGGGAAACAGATTCAGAGCATACCAACAAACCTTTTCACTTTCTTTTTTCTTCCTATCATTCAAATTAAGATATGCTTTTAAATTTATAAGCCACATCAATTGTTTCAATACCATGCCATCACCATAATAAAGGCTCCATTAATTAAATCAACAAACACAAAGTGAGCCTTGATTGAAGCCTTCAGTCTCTTCAAGCCACGACAAAAAGCCCCATCACCACCTTCCTGCAAGGTTTTTACTTTTCATGCATCACTACCACCACATTATATAAACATTTTCTTCTTCATTCTAATGTTTCTTTCATCATTAAAAAAGTAAATTTATTGATCCCTCGTTTCTCTCTGTCTATATACTATTTGTTTCTAACAAGAACAACGCTGAAATTTTCTTTTTGTCCATTTTCACGGTGGCAGACCCAAGAACCTATGACATGGTGATGGTGATGCTAACTAAAAACATTTCCTTATTATCTCTCACACACATGCACAGATTAAAACAAATATTTAAAAATTTAAGTTCCAATATGGAGATCTAAACTATGCTTTCGTAACACTGTTACACTTTCTCATTCTCTACTGGCTACTGTAAATATTCAATTGCATGCCTTCCGTGATTACCTTTTACATGTGTTTTTTCTAGGATTTTAATTCGATACTTTTGGCAATACTATTCTATGAACTAAATCTTTTCGGGGTAGACTCATTTAAAATGGAGTGACAAACCTATGTATTTCAATCTAGCTCAAAGCGTTTTTTAAAGTTTACCGTGAATATCAATTTCATGAACAACTTACTTATAGAGTTTGTTTTGACAAATAATCCTATGAATACTTTTACTAAAGAAAAGAATGCAATTATATTTTTCACAAATTAAAATTAGTTTTTTTGCAAGTTAAAAAATGAGAACTTCGATAAGGTGTATCAGAATTTTTTTAAATTTTTTTATTTTTTATAAATTATTTAAATATATTTAAATCAATTATTTTCCTTTTCTCTTCTAAATTAATTTATGAATTTTTAAAACAAAATATATATATCGAGATCCCACTATTGTAGAAAAATCAAACAAACTAGAAGACCCTATCTTTACAAAATCCAAAACAGCGATGCTAGTCAAACCTCTAATTCTAAATTACTAAAATAGGTCAATAATTCATGGGCTGGGTTGGCCTTTGACCCATTTAGAGTTACTAAACTGAGCCCGATCCAATATTTTCTACTTTTCAGTTACAGGCCCTCTACTTGGAATTTTCATTGCCCATTCATAATTGGGCTTTCTAGAAAATCATTTTGCGATAGCATGAAAAAATTTTGGAAGCTCAATTATACCGACCTGCGACGGCTATTTCTTCCTCCACCATTCTAGTTTTTTCATACACCTCTGTAGAAATGTTGAAAAAGTCTAAATTATTCATGTTCAGAATACAAAATCTAAAAAAAAATATTTTAAATTGTACTATTTGAAATGTATCTTTATATTTTAAATTTCATGATTTAAAAATATATTATAAATTACTTCATCTAAAATATATTTTCGAACTTCGACATATATTAAGAATTTTTTAATCACAAAATATAGAATGCATTTTGATATTATTTAATTTAGAAATATATTTTAAATTGTATAACACAAAATATATTTTAGAAATAGAAGTATATTTAAAATTATACATAACAAATTTCCAACAGTATTGAATATTTCTGACTGAGAGAATTTAAACTTTTCCTATGGATAGACAGGAATAAAGTATATAAGAGGAGAAATAAAGAAACTGCCACGGTCAACATAGCCAATAATATAATGGGCCGAACTTATGCGCATCCACTATAAAGGACATTACGAAAACGGTACCTTTATGTTGGGCCGAGCTTGATTTGAAGTATGGGTCTTCAAAAGAAAATATCACGATGCTGTCTGTTTAGGGAAAATAGACAATGCTATCCATAAATTTTGACAAGGTATGTAAAAGGTATTAAAAAATTTTAATTCACTAACTATATATCACAAGATATTGCTATAATTGGTTCCACAATTCTATATTGAGTAATGCAAAGCTTGATTTATAAAACAAGATTAGAAAACCATGGTATATAATGGATGGCGAAACTATGGCATTTCGTCATCATCTTTGCAGTACTTATCTCATCATTTCTATATAATAATCCAATATTTAAAAAAAAAAATCCATCTTCAAGTATTGAAGTGAGATACACGGGATAAGGTACAGTGTCAGTGAATATAGACACAACCTTGCTCTTTCTCTGTCATACAAATTTTAGGTCTTCAAAATGAATTAGAATTGAATTTTGTGGCAAACGTTGAGTTTTTGCTTCTTTTTTTCTTCTTTGAATACGGCATTCTAGTTTGAAATAGTGCAATCTCCTATAGATTGTGTTGTGAATAGAGAAATCCAAAATGTTCACTTCCACATTAAAGTTCGAGGAAAAAAATCATGCTTTCTCTTACTCTACATGAAATATATATTTAAAATGCAGTTATTATATATATAATACTTTACAAAATACTAGTTAACAGAAAAACTTATCCTATTCGATTGTGAGATGCCTTTTAAATGTATATTTGCACGAAAAAATTAGGAATAATTTTGTATGATATAACATATATTGTCAATTTACAATGCTCAAATAATGGAACCATAAATAATATCCTATTTCGTTAATATTATTTTTAATATACACGTACATAAAAAATAAATAAAGAAAACCATAATAAGAACATGTGAATAATTATATACGATGTCCAAGGCCATAATGGTTTAGAGGAATTATATACGTACTACCATTAAATGCTTGGATCAATCATAGAACTAATAATTGTAACTTAATTAGCCGTCTTAAATATAAATCTTGAATACTCCAATAAAAAGCTTGGTCATCTCTTTTAAAGAAAGTTTGTATACTTCTTTTTTGTCGACTCTATCTCATTTTTTTTTTGCTTTCCTTTTTCAACCCATATCTTTTTGCGACTTTCTAGTTTTACATTTTACCTCTGTATTACGTATCACTGTGCCAATTCAGGTTTACCCGTCCGTTAATTTATAATTTAATAATGGTAATAATAGAAGTGATAGAGAAATAGGGTGAGCATGGTAGAGAAGCAAGTGATTGAAAATGACATTAAATTAAGTCCGACAATGATCTTGCATGGAAGAAATTAGGTTTTGGTTTTTGGCATGACTATAGATTAGTATAATGAGAATGTGGAAAAAGCAAAACAATTTGAAAAGAATGTCCGAAGTCGACACACACACACACACCCCATGGCATGCACCGGAATCCTGCAAACCCTAAAGTTTCTTGCACCTTCTGTAACATATCACTCCCAACCGTACTCAAATTAATTAATTAATACCCGCAAAGGAAACATCCCACTCTTGCTCACTGACCCACGGTTTTCCTTTTCAGTGCACAGCAATAAATACTCCAAACGTTGAATCTTATAAGCACCTATTTCTTGACTCTATACCTCCCCTGCAATGTACCAATAACAATTGCAAACATTACATGCTGCTAATGGCGATGCAAGTTCAGAGATCCAAAGAGATCCACGACTATATTTTTTCCCTAAAGAGAAAGAATCGATTCATAGTCTTCCTTCTCTGCTTTCAACATAAATGAATGCAATGTGGATGAGACCTGCACTGTGCTGTGTGAGCTAGCTTGCAACTTAGTCATGGTCATGGTTAACTGCATTCGCACCAAGAAAAGTAAACTCAAAAGGGGTACTTTCTTTTTTTCTTACATGTCTCAGAACACACTGAAAGCCAACCAATGAATCACAATTTTGACTAACCAAACCATGCATTATTGCCACTTTTACGTTTTTCAAAAACCCAATCTTTTCAATCGTTCTACCCGAGGGTCTTTGTCCAAGTCCCGCTAATGAAATTTTAATTAGTTTATTTTAAATTAAATTACTAATAATGTCAGTGGTACATATATTTTTTCACACACCCTTTGTTTAAAAATGTCGGGTTAGTTTTATTAAACAAAACTATCTATTGTTTTTACAAGAAACATTAAAAAAATTATTCAAAAATATGTTTATAATAATATTGAAATATATAAATATATTGATATGGAAAGTTTGACATATTTAAGTTAATTTCATATTATCCCCAATTAATGTTACAGGACGACATTTTGTAGAAAATTCGTTTAAAATTCACAAGAAAAATCTGCATGGCTCAACTTATATTGTACAAGTTTTCTAATAGCATAACGAGGACCTAAAAGTTATAACAAAATTACATGATGAAGTATTAATTAATTAACAAAATAGTGAGTATGTAAAAGGTAATTAAGTCAACTACAAGGAATTGATGTTATCAAAACAAAAATTTAAAAGATATCAGCATAAAATTATCTAAAATCATGATCATAAAGTTATTAATGAATAACTATACTTTTTTTTAAACTTATACTCTTTAAATAACTAAAATCATTAATAATTAGATTATAAGGTATTTTAAACATTATATGAAAATAACTTCTTTATTAATATTAACTAGTTTTTTTTTTCCAATAATTATATAAAACATTTATAAATGTTTGGATAAAATGTATCAATCAGTACTTCACACACCTAGTAATCTAAATGAGATCTATAAATTTATTGTGATAAGATTTTATGTTGGATGGTGTCAATTTTATGCAATTTAAGTTCAAGTCTCATTAATATTATATTTTCTTTAAAATATTTATTTTGATGAGCAGCTAAAAAAAATCATATATGTTTAGATTTCTTATATTTTCTTGAAAGACCTTTTAAACAAATGTGTCTCATTCCTTGATGTTCCCAATAACAATAATATTACTCACAATACTATTAACTACAAATTATCTACTCCATCTATAAATGGTAAGAGCCTCTTTTATAAGTTCACACATCATTGGCATTACATCACTAACTTTTCCTACCTCTGGTTATCTATGTATTAGTTCAAAATGTGGCACTGAACAAGTAAATTTATTTTAATAATTTGCACCATTATTTAAAGTTTGTATGAAAATAAGGTCATTTGAAGTTCAGGATAAAAAAAAAGAAAACGAAAAGATGTTGTTTTTTAACAAGCAAAAGAAGAACATAGTTTTCCGTTAATTTTATGTTTTATAATATGGTTTGATTTTGAAGTGATTGGAGAGTGAAATAGTCCCGACACCGGAGAGACAACGTAAATTAATTTGACGAAGAAGGTAATGGATAGGGTGGCTCGCAATCGCATCGCATTAAAGAAATAAAAGAGACAAAATTGGATATATTATCATGGTAACCAAAAACGAAGACAGTGTTGTAATTGATCAATCATTCAGTGACATGGCAAGGGTGTATCTAGCAGACCTATGGGTCCCAGGATTAGGGTACTAAATTTCTTGCGTGGGTTATCGGTGAGAGAGCATAATTATGCGAAGCAAAGAGCCATGTTCGATTGACCCTTCTTGTCTCCGTCTGAAGATGATTCACCTGTTCACTTTGCTAATTACCTTCTCTTCTCTCCCACCCTCCACATTATTCAAATTGTGCAGTGCAGGTATTCTATGTTCCCTAGCATCTGCTACATCATGTGAAACCCACATGTGACTTAATGTCACCCATACCACGTAATCAAAATTGTCACATCTAAGCCAGCCCCAAATTTTTAATTATTAAATTCATAGGATAAAATCTCATCTATGCCTTTCATTCTCAATTATTTTACATGCTTTTCTTGAAGGTGGAGGATAATTTATCATATTCAATATTATTCAACTACATCCATCATTTTCCATACTTAATCGGTGTAATCAGTTTGTGTTTATCCTCATCATGTAATTTATAATCTACTTTTATTTATAACGGATCTTTAATTTCATTTTTTTATAAAATATTTTCTTAACTCGTATACAACCAATCCAAAGATATTATTCTACATGATTTTCAAAATTTCCTATTTATGGATTAATCACTTTATCTTGCATTTTGATAAATTCTTTGTAGAGTAGGGGTAGGGAGAAGTCTACGTGAGAATTTATTGAAACTTACTTTCCTCACTCTTGCATGTTCTTAATGCAAGATGAGTGATTATAACTTGTGATAGATTGATATTATGTGATTAAGAATTGAGTAGAACATAAATAAGTAAAAAAAATCTTATGTACGCTTTATATGAATGCATAGGATAGTTTTTATAACTCTGTGAAATTTTATAAAAAGATGAAAATAATATTGGTAGATAAAACTATATACTATACTGGTTAGTTTTATAATTGATGAACAAGTTTTTTCTGAGTAAAAGGTTAAATCACACCAAATACTTTATTTTTAGTATATTGTTTATTTGTCTATAAACAAAATATATTATATCAAACCCTAACATCCAAGATAAAAGGGAGCCACGGTGAAAGAAGTTCTCCTCTTTTTAAAAAGGAGTGAAGACTTGAATGAAAGAAAAAATATATGTAATAGTTGTGAGTAACCTTAATACTAGAATAAAAACCTTATTATCATGGTGGTTTTTTTTTTTTTTTTTATAATTGCATATTCATCTCAATGAGATTAGATAGTGTTATGTGTTGCTTATGTAGGTTTCTTGTTCACAAAGTTTTATATACTTAATTTCACGTTAGAGACATTTCTCTGGTTATAAGCTTTTATCTAAGTGTTCTCATTCATCATAATAATTACATGCCCAAACTTTGTACATCATCCTTTGTCTGAATTCATTAAGTTTTTTAACAACATATCGTCATTCAATTGAATTCATAAGCTTATTAGATGTTATTTACTAAACAAATTTATATATAATCAATTTAAATATAATTCATTTGCACAATTAATTAAATAATTGACTATTCTAAGCATAATATTTTTTTTTTCACTTTTATTGTTATATTTAATTGATTATTTATATAAATAATCAATTAACAATGCATATGTGGTCATACTTACTCGATATATTTTATTTTTACTAATAATAATCAATTATCATGTAAAAAACGATTATTATAATTTAAAACAAGTTTCAGAAATAAAAATAATCAATTATCCATAAACTATATTCAATTATGTTTTCTTCACATTTTTATGAGTATTTATTTTTCAAATATTTATGAAAGTATACACAAAGATACACCACCCATAATTCTAAAAAAGTTACAAGCAAACATATACATATTTTAAATATAAATGCATACTTATTTCATTACAATTAAATCTGATAGAACGCTCTGCTTTACAAAAAAAATGAAAAGAAAATTATTTTGTACATAACAGTTATAGAAAACAAATGGAATCTCTCCACCTTCACCTACTCTAAAATTTGGCTTACTGGAGGAAAAATAGAAAAGGTTTCCAAAAGCACATTTATCCCTCGATCATCAAACAATAGAAAATTTGGACACACGATTTGACCAATGAATTCTTTTATTAACTTAAGGATAAGTGTGAAATGAGGGTTATATATATATGTAAGTAAAATAGCAAATAATTTTTATATAAAATCTATTTAGATTAATTATATATTTTTATTCATAATAATAATAATAATTTTAATAATTAATAATTTTTTATTTTATAAATTGATATTCAAATTAATTATTATAATAATTAAAAATTTTGGATCACTAATTAGTGAAATTTTTTTTAATGAATTTTTCCTAAACATGTTCAAGGTTTCTTTATTGTTGTGTGAAAGCAAATTTTCAATTAATTATATTATTTTGGATAAACTTACCTAACAAAAAGCTTTTTAATTATAAGATTGATTTATGTTTCACAACAACTCGATATTTTCAACCTACCAACCATAATTCCATGTTCCAACTTCTAACACGTTCATTGGTTTCTTGAAAAGTGGCTCGACTAAAAGTTGCTTGAAGAAAGTTCGTAGATCGTACGATAGGAGTGATGGCCAGCACATACACGATACTACAAACACCGCGTAATTGTTTTGTTTCAACACAATAACTTTTTCAGCAGTGATGATTACTCTCACAAAGTTCAACAACTAAGCAAGGCGTTTTCAACTTTATTTGTCGTTGAAAACACCTCTAGCTTTTTGTCACGAGTTTCTGATAGCTTGCGTACTTGGTGACCAAGTATAAAACATTTGCACGATTCACCTTTTAACAGTCACATCTATTGATTTTTTTCTTTATTTTTAATTTATCTCATATTATTTATATGAAATAAATAGTTTTAATTACCGATAAAGTAATTAGTAATGGTTTAATGCTTTCATAATTTATTATATAACAATATTAGCAAATAATTTCTTTCACCCATAAGTAAAGTTATTTATTCTGTCTCTTGTGTACATGAATCAATAAAAAAGAATAAGATAGATATAAAAATAAAATATGTATTTTTTTATCACGCGTTTTTCTATACCATTATATGTTTGCAATATTATGACGGCAATTCAAAGAATCTCACAAATTAAAGGAAGATAATGCGAAACATTTTTGCTAAATAGTACTCTCGTAATCTTAGGAATGTCGGGTGCATATCCCCTCTATAAATTAATCAGACTAAATAACAGATTTAATAAATATAAGTCTGTCAATTAAATGAATGTTGTTTCATATACATATAGTGTTTAAAATTGTATAATTCTTCTTTTAAGTTTAGAAATACTCCAAGTCCAACTTTCAAAACAACAGTTTTTATTTTCCCGTGGCCCCACATAACCTTTAATTTCCTCCTTTGTAAACAATAGAAATAAAAGTTAAGTACCTTTGTTTGACTAAGAAATCAAGTTGGTATTCACCCCGTAAAATGGAAACAAACAAAAATATTTATAAATGCTATTTAATTCATTATATATATTTTTCAATTAGCATCGCTTTCTTTTATTTTGTAGTTATATGAGAAATCAAACATGTGATGTGTTTAGAAGAGAGAAAGAAAAGATGGAAGAAAAAGAACATGTATAATAATACGTATTTTATTTGATGAAAAAAAGGAGAAAAAAATGATATCTAAAACATAAATAGTTGTTTTCCTTTTCACCTTTCTCTTCAATACCAAAAATGGTGTGGGTTATTGACTTTCTGTTCTCTGTCTCACATAGTAGCTACAACGTGTTCACTCCTACTGATACGCCTTGAAAACTGATAGCTTGTCAGTGAAAAATTCTAAGAGGATCAGTGAGTGAGTAATAACGGTGTCAGTGTCGAGGGTCCAGAATTTATGCTTTGTTGAACTTCCTTAAATCTTTTGGATTCATACGATAAAATAAAAAATACCGTGTCAGCGTCGGCAGAACCAATGGTGTGTGACGCTGATCTTGCCGGTGCTATTATATACGATACATATGTAAGCTTTGAAGCAATGTGAGTGTTCACACATATACATAACATTTTTTTTTCTTTTTGTCGACGTTCCCACCTATGTACCATATATATCATTCATTACTAACTAGAAATAAACTCAGGCTACACTAATTGATAATTCATAAATTGCACATTTCAAACTTTTCATCCAAGGTACACTAATAAGATTTTTCATGCCTAAGGTAACGATGATTGAGATGGAAGTTGTACAAACGATGGTAGCTCACTAACTAAAAGACAACACTTTACATCCACATGGATAGAGTGCTCGTCTTCTCTAGCTACAATTTCATCATTTAAAAAAAATAGTAATAGTAAATAACAATAACTATAGCTACGTAGTTGTAACTCCACCAAGAATATTCGGGGAGGAAAAAATAATAAAGTTAATTGTGCGTGCGTTCAGACTTAGCACAGTTCACGTCACCGCCGGGCTATCGTTCTTCTTGTTCACGATGTTCGCGAGAAGATAGCCGGAATACCCAATTGGAGAGTGACTTTCTTCTTGAAGACTGAACTCTTTTCGTGGTGCACCCGTTGTCGTGAGTTGACTCTTGGACGAAGGTCTTCAACCGTTTCATGGCTAGGTTTAGAGTTTCTTCGGACATGTTAGCAAAGCACATCCGGAACCAGCCAGGTTCGGTACAGTGGCAGGACGACCCTGGGGATATGTTTAACCGAACCTCGTAGAGTATCTTCTTCCAGAGCTCCATCTCAGCTTCGAATGTGTTGGAATGGAGAAGGTGCCTCATGTCAACCCAACAAAACAAGCCTGCATTGTTGGTCTTAAGACAACTAATGCCTGCTTTCTGGAGGCCTGAAACAAGGTTTCTCTGGCGTCGTTTCAGCCTCTTTAGGTTCTCAGAGATGTAGTTTTTAGTGAATTTCTTATCACCCAGCATGGCTGAGAGGAGGTACTGAGTTTGTGAGGAAACCAAGCCAAAGCTTGACATTTTTGTCGCAGCCGCCACAACGACCTCGTTTTCAGAATAGATTGCGCCCACACGGAATCCTGGTAAACCCAAGTCTTTGGAGAGACTATACACAACGTGAACACGGTCCCAAACATTGGTACCACAATCTTTAAGGTCATTTCTGTCCTTAAGGATTTCCATGATGCTGACGAAGCCTGGGGAATTGTAAACGGTACCGGAGTAAATCTCGTCGCTTATCAAATGCATGTTTTTGTCTTTGATGAAGTCAACGAGAAGATTCAATTCACTCCGGGACATGGTAGTGCCAAGTGGGTTGGATGGGTTTGTGACCAACACGCCTTTGACTCTGAGATTGCGCTTCTTCGCGTCTTCGTAAGCCAGTTTCAAAGCGGCTTCAGTGATTTGGAAGTTATTGGAGCTAGTGCATTGTATTGGAACGATCTCCACCCCAGTTCGCCACTTGAGATCTCTATCGAATCTGCACAAGCGCAAGCAACATCAGAGATATGTATGGGGAGCAAAAAAGAACTACCACGTGGTTATGTGTGTATGTGTAATAGGATATATTGTCTTTTCTTACGTCAAATTTTAGGAAAATAAGATCATGTTCAAATAGTGCATTTGTCTCTCTCCTTGTAGACAATAAATAATATTTATGGAGAGAGATTGACACAACATTTAAACATGATATGTTATTTAAGATGTGAGATGATGATTCCTGTTTGTGGGCATTATTTATAGTATTGCAAAAGAAGCATGCAGAATGTTATACAAGTTACTATCGAAAAAGATGAAATTAATACGCACCCAGGGTAATAAGGAGTGGGAAGGAGAAACGCATCTCCTTGTTCAGCAAGACAAAACATGAGGGTCTCGTTTGCTGACGTGGCACCAGCTGTTAGAACAATGTGGTCGGGATCAAAAGTCACTTTGTTTCCTCGAATCTCTGCCATGAAGTCCACCAATGCCTTCTTGAAGGAAGGGAGGCCATGGTAGTCCTGAAACAGAGCAAGCTCTCGGAATATGGATTTGCCATCGCTCTTGAATCCCGCCACGTCAGGGTTTTTAGCGAGCCAAGACTCTAGGAGATCGAAAGAGAGCTGAAAATAATGACAAAAAATTTCATTAACTCACCACCTTAATTATTAGGATGTCACTCGATAAAGCTTGATAAGATGGCATGTCGAAGCTGTAGCTAGATTCATATTACGCAAAAGCGTATACAGTGAATTCTGCTTCTTTGTTTCTTTTCGGTAGTTCTTTTTTTGTCTTTTTATTGATTATTATTCATAATAATAGAAGGTGACTGTGCGCATCAAGAAACAATATTGTCACAACGAGAATTAATTCCTAACCTGATTCTCTGCGAGACCCATCTGAACAATTCCTTCGGGATTCAGAAGCTCATCGTAGGGGTTTTTCTCGTATTCCTGCCATCCTAGGAAGTATGAGGAATCTTGGCCATGAGAGTTGCATGTGGCTTTTGTAGACAACAACTTCATTTTTTGTTTTTTCTGGGTAAGAGTGGGAAAAGGATGAAAGAGATGTCTGAGATTTGCTATCAGAAAAGAAGTATGAGGAAATTAAATCAAAGCCCCTGGAAAAGGAGAAAGGCTGAAGCAATAGAGTAGCTTTAAAAGCGATTTGAAGAAAGAAGGTGTATGAGAGAGTATAAAGTGAAGGTTCTAAATCCTTTTGTACTAAAATGTTGAAGAGGATTGGTGGGGGAAGTAGTGCACAAGGCATGGTATTTATATGTAGCAATTGGTGGGGGAAGAGGGATATAGGTGGGGTCATGTATACATGCCAAAATCACATTGGCACATAGGGCCACGTGATGTTAAATATGACACTTTTGACCGAGTAGTGTCTCTTTGCTTACGAGGAGAGAGAATTGCTTACTAGAGAGATAAGAGGTGGCAAATCCTTCAAATGAATGTGTTAACTGTACGCACTTTCCCCACCGCCCATCATTCTGTCACTTTAAAAATTATTAATTAGTTATCAAACTTCAAAAATATATAAATTTAGTCACTTTTACCCTAAAAATCATCATTGAATATTAAATTTAATCATTAAAAAAAATAATATACATATATATGATAAGTTTTATACCTTTATAAAACGACTAAAATTACAAATTTTAAAAAATTGAAAAAATGAACTTAAATATGATAAACGTACTTGAAAAAGAAGTAAAGAACTGAAAAGTAATTTTTTAGTATTATGAATAGTAACAAGTGTGTTGCATGGGAACACCCTCGCGTGGTATACAACACAAGACATCCTGAGATTTTTTTTCTTATATAAGTTTCCATTACATAAATTCAATTGTATTAAAAGGGGTAAAAAAAAAAGAGAAAAAAAGAAAACAAAAATGGTGTAAGGTGATGGGAAGGGAATACAGTAGAGTGTGTAGCGGCTGTATATGAACAGCGTACCGACAGGAAATTACATGGAAAATGGGTTGAGAGCGAGAGGGTCCAGAAAGCTGAATTTGGATCCTAGGGTACCCACAGCATGGACCGCATTGCTCCCTGGTTGCCCTCTCATTTTGTCGGCCAATTTCTTCATTCATCCCAAATCACCTCTCTCTGTTTCTTTTCTTAGCTAGCGTCTTCTAATTTTTGCTGCTACCACCTTGACACATATCTTCCTTTCCTACAGATACTGTCACGTAACCATACAACTAAATCAAATACCAAAATCTGGTCAAACTTACCTTTCTCTCTCATCACCACTGTTACCATTCTACTGGATTACCCTCTTCCTCATTTATCCCTTTCACACTTACCGTTTACTTATTTACCAATATAACACAATACCAAAATTCAATAACCTCTTTTGAATCGCTTCACGCTTTTTACCTATTGTTAAAGTGAAAGCCAGATCATCCAGTTTTAGGTAGTTAATCTCTCTCTTTCTTTGTAAAGTAATTGTTTGATGCAAAGAAAGAAAACCTAACTGGGTTGGTAAAGTAGTTAATTGGTGCGGATCCACGAGTTATCCGCGCATTGATTTGTATAGCCCCTAGTTTCCTTTTATCCTTCTTTACATTATTTTCTTTTTTTAAATAATTTCATTTTCCCCTCTATTTATATCTTTTTCTAATCATACCATATATTTTAAAAATCTACCATTTTTAATTCTCTCTCTCTCTCTATATGGATAGAGAGTGTTGATTAATATTTTCAATGTCCATAAATCATTTTGAAATGGAGGATTTGAGGGTCTTTTGGCAACTGTACAAGCTCTTTCCCTCGTGTGCTCTCAGCTGGAGTACAACTCTTTCATGGTCAAAAGGATTTGAAATAAAGAGTTTTAAATGATAATGATACATTGTGCAGTAAAATGTGTTTTTGATGTGTGGATTCCTACCATTTCATTCAAAACCATGAAAAGGCTAAACAAATTAACCATATCAAGTACCAAATTAGACCTTGTTCATTACACAGTATTTGTCACATACGCGACTAAAGAATGCTACCTATTATTGGTATAATAAACTATAGTAACTAACTATATTAACAGAGTTAAGATCTAAGTTTTCAAATAAGAAATCTTAATTAAACAATCTTACAGTCTAAACTAATTTGTTATTGTTTAAAATATTAAACTATTGTTATATTAACTTTTTTAGATTGGGGATAATTCTTTACCATTAATTAGGTTGATTTGAAACAGTAAGCGTAATAAAAGTTTACACTAATTAAGTTAGACTATAGTGATATCAGTACAGGACATGTTTGACTATACAAAGTATAGCAAGGTTCAAATCGTACACTCAACCAAATGAGAATGGATAACTAAATTTGACATTTTGAAAATGAGTTCCATCTCCGACCAATTTTATGCAAGATCGTGAAAACTATGTAATAGACTTCCTTTATATCACATTTTTAGTCAATGACAAATGACTTCCTTGCTAGGTATTGTTTTTCTGTCTCTTTTTAAAATGATGCATATCACAATTTTAATGAATATAGTAGTAATTATTACACTAAGTCCCGATAATGAAAGTTTGAAAAAGTAAAACCCCATATACCAGTTTTTAAATTAGGTGTCCATTAAGTTTTCAAAACAATTATTTTGTTTAAGAAATTTTTATATTTCATGAAGTTTTTTTTTTTCCTTTCAAATTAAATAATTTACAAGAAATAAGTTTTCTTTATAATTTTTGTAGTCTTACTAAAAGGTTCTACAAAATATAAAGAATTATAAAAGTTTAAAGATTTAAGCACATCATTTATAAAATATCTATAAGATAGTGTTTTGGTGGAAATTTTTAATATTTTAGAATGCATGCAAGTATACTATTTTATTTATAGTTTGTGTGTCAATGAGATAATTTATGTTGATAAAGTAATTTTAAGTTTTAAACACTATGTAGATAACATAAACTCAAATTTTACTTCATTATCAAGTACTTATTTTAAAAACTTATATCTAAGTTAAAAATGAGACAAATGCTTTATGACTTTTTAAATCCATGTGCAATATATATTTTTTAATTATAATTTTTTACCAAATTTTATATATTATCGCTCTTATGCTTTCAAAACACACTGATAATAATTACTTTTAATGTTTTAAAAATATATTAAAAACATTTTTAAAATACCAACATCAAAGTATTTTTAATGTTTAACAAAGACTGACATAAAAATATTAGTAGACATAAAAAATATCAGTAGAGAATCTGGATTATATTTATTTATTTATTTTATTAAAAGAAACATGAGTGATAATTTAAAATTAACCTAACTCTAAAAAAAGAAAGTTAACTCCATTAAATAAAAGCAAGGAATGAAATTTGAAAGGGAAAGATGAATGAGTGGTATAGAATAAAGACAAAGTAGTTAAAGTCCCCACCCTTTAATTTCACTCCGGCAATCTAGAATTAATAATGTGAATTAGTGCATTGAGGAATTAATAATGCGAATTAATAATATGAATTAATAATGTTGTCCAAATTGAAGTTTGAAGGACAAGGGTGGGAATAGGGTACCCCATATAATTCTTTCCCAGCAAACAACAACAAATTCGGTCTTTCATTGAGGTAGAACGAACTGATTGATGCAATCGATTATATTTTAACTCTAACAAACACAACTCATGATCAAACCAGTGTTACATGGATACAAAATCAAAATCCTTCCAATTTTGTTACACCCAATATTGGAACACCCCCAAATCAATGAATCATTATTAGTAAAAATGCCAAAACATATTTTCTTCTTCATCGCGTAGATGCCTCTGGAAGGTTTTAAGTTGCTCTGGCCAATAACAAACAACTATTCTTTTCAAGAAAATATTACTATTTTTTAGTGAAAAATGTCTTTCAAACCGGTTTCTTTTTCTATCTTTTGAATTGAATCCAAAATTTTATTTAAGAGGAATAAATTTAATATAAAGGATGACATGTTAAAAAGTAAATTTTAAATTTAATTCAATTCTCACCCATTTATATACAGTCAAATTGATTTATTTCAGAATTTCCAACCATATAATACCTGATGCAAAATATTAAACAACCCACGAATGTGTAAATTTACGAACTTCATGTTACAAATGTTTCAATCTGGATATGAGAAAAGAGTAGCCACATAGGTTTAGAATTTGCCTAAAATGTTTGCAAACACATCATGCTAACATTAATTAGTTCATTATTCACTCACCGGAAAACATCGCCATGATCCACATTGCTGATTGTTTCCTTTATTCAATGTAGTAGGTTCCTTGGGACCCTGCCCATTCTCAATGCTTCTCTATCTTACTCGTGACTTCTCAGTGAAAAACCAAATTTGCTCAATCATTGTCATATCCATTAATTAGTACATTGAGGTCAACGAAAATTACCTCTACCAACTTTAATAAATATATTTCTCACACATTCAAATAACAAGAAAGAATATTAATTCTCAACATCCGCTCAATTGCATTCTCTAACCACTGTTTTGAACAAAATTCCAACCATACTGGACTCTCTCAACAAAAAAATTGATGTTGTAAAAGTGTGTTTCACATTGGAAGTCTTACTTAATAAGCTCCTTTTTGGGGTACAACACTTCTAACTTTGAACTTTAAATTAATTTTCCCAGTTGTCCAACGTTATTTTTGACAAATTTTGTAGCTAGAAAAAAAAATCCACAAAACTGTCATTATTTCCTTCACATAACAATATTATTTAATATAACTTTAATCTGCTGGTTGATAACCTTTTTATTCTATAAATTTAACTAAATGTATACGTATCTACCGATTCTTCCTACTGATTTCCCTTTCTTTCATAGTTTCGGGTCAAAACAGTTGATTTCTTCCTCCAATCAAATTCAAGTTAAGAAAAAATAATAAATTATTATTATACATACATATACAAAAGTTATTAGGAGAGAATGTTTTAGTTTAATCAATACTTTCGAATTAAACGTGATATCCAGTGATATAAATAAATTCTGGAAGATGCATCATTAAATTAATTGAGATTTTTATTTGAATAAAAGTAATGAAAAAAATATAATTCTTATTAATAGTGAAAAAATAAATAAACAAACATAAATAAAAATGGCACACCAAAAAGACCTTCACATGCAAGAGAGGCGCGCACTCTTCATGCGGCCCGCACTCTATTTTCATTTTCATTATGTCCCACCTCGAGCTATATTATTTCTCTAAATTTTCTTTCTAATTCACAATGCAGAATTAAAATTTTTAATTTTATATTATTTTTTATTTATTTACTTGTTTAATATTTTTAGGTTACTTTTTCTCTCTCCTTTAATAAGTGTGAATATAAAAATTTACTAAAATAACAGTAAATAATACTATTGTAATTTTTTCAAAGTATATATATATATATATATATATATATATATATATATATATA
>Ga0099823_1001336_pt1 | contig 20076 bp, 14 predicted proteins | sample CowpearedBW_FD_76831 | JGI IMG/M metagenome (GOLD analysis project Ga0099823, IMG submission 76831) | Root nodule microbial communities of legume samples collected from California, USA - Cow pea red BW | ecosystem: Host-associated > Plants > Roots > Nodule | place: USA: California | collected...
CATAAGCATATACCATACAGGTAATAATTTTGACATTTTGTTTGAGCAGGCTCTGCAGCTTGTTTTCATTTCATTTCATCTCATCCCTTCAATATACACAGCAAACCCAATACAATATGTACTACGTATACCTCAATAATTCAGATCCACAACGAGTTATTCTAAAGACACATCGCATAAGTGTTCTATCAGATAGCTGTGGTGCTTAGTAGGGATTAAACTGATGGGTTGAATTTGAGTTTTAGACATTACTTTTCTTTTGTGAATGGTCATTGTACTTTGTCTTTTTTTCAGGGAAAACAAAAACCTCACTGGAACTGCTCGTTATGCAAGTGTTAATACTCATTTGGGAGTTGGTGAGTGAGGTTATTGATTGTGGGTTTGCTGCGTGTAACTTCTAATCAATAAATTTTTCTTAAACTTTTTAAAGTCAACATTGATATAAGTTTATAACAATCTTGTTCTAATAATTCGTGCAGAACAAAGCAGAAGAGATGATCTAGAATCTCTTGGTTATGTGCTCATGTACTTTTTGAGAGGAAGGTCAGTCAAAATACTATTTTCTTTTTTTTCTCTGCGGTAATCTTTGTTGTTATATTTTAAAATTTTTGGCTTTTGTGTTCCAGTCTCCCATGGCAAGGCTTGAAAGCTGGCACTAAAAAGCAAAAGTATGACAAGATAAGTGAAAAGAAGATGCTTACTCCAATAGAGGTTACTACTTGTTCAGTAGGCAGTTTTTATGTGAATTTTCTAATAATTAGAAAATTTGGTGCTTATTTATATTTATTAGGTTGATTACTGTTTTTTGATGATTTAATCATCAGTAGAATTTGTTCAGTGCTGGCATTTTTCTGGGAATTCTTTTCTTTAACCAAGTAGAATTGGTTCAGCAATTAATTAATTTTTTCTTTTGTATTGTCTGTTGCAAAGAATTTATTGTATGGGTTTCTGAGACAGGTATTATGCAAGTCCTATCCATCGGAATTCACATCATACTTCCACTATTGCCGATCATTGCGGTTTGAAGATAAGCCCGATTACTCTTATCTGAAGAGACTCTTTCGGGACCTATTCATCCGAGAAGGTTAACTTTGCACAAATAAACTTTGATGTTTCCTTGTGAGTAATAAAAATTTTCTAAGGCTTTGAAGCTCTTGCTTTCGTAGGGTATCAGTTTGACTATGTTTTTGACTGGACAATGTTGAAGTATCCACAAATCGGATCCAGCTCTAGAGCTCGAGTTAGTTCTTCTTAGCTAGCGTAGTTTCATTGTTTTTCTAGCAAAAGTTAAGGTTCTTTCTAATCATTTGTTTGCCACATCTTCAACAGCCAAGTGGGAAGCCAGTCATAAACCCAGGGCAATCAGGAGAACGACCTTCAGGTTTCATCTGTCTACAGTTTTTCCAGTAGCAATTGTTGTTACTTGTGTTCATAGTCCTTATAGTTTTATTCAGTATTCTGCATGTTTATGAGTTTTATTCTTATCTTATATTTGAAATTGATTATTTTGTCCTGTTCAAAGTATTTCTCCTGTACATTGTGCATGACCGAGAAGTATTTTATTTAAATTCTACAAATTGTACGAAAAAGGCTTTCATCAACTAATGAGTATTAGACTTGTATTTCAGGTGTATCAGAGATTCGAGATAGATTCTCAGGTGCAGTTGAGGCATTTGCGAGGAGGAATGGCTCTGGACTTGGTCTGCATGGTGATCATTCTAGGCATAAGTCTTCTGATGATGCGCCTTCTTCGTCAAAAGATGTGGTTAGTATCTTCTTAGTCATCATTTTCTGTCTGTATATGATATGAATTGGTAACCGTCAAACGTTTATGGGACTCTTATACTTAGTCCTGTTATTCTTTGCAGCAAGCTGATTCTGAGAGGCCTCGGAGTTCTTCTCGTAATGGCAGTTCTTCAAAGAAGCTTGTCTTGTCAAGCAGCCGACCAAGCTCTTCCGGCGAGCCCAGTGAAAGCCGTGTTAGCCGACTGGTCTCAAGCAGTGGCAGACTATCAACAACTCAGAGACTTCAACCTGCTTCCGAGTCTAAAACATCTCTAACTCGGACTTCGGGGACAAGACTTGGCCGTGATGATGCCCTCAGGAGCTTTGAACTCCTGTCACTTAGTACAGGGAAAAGGAAATGAAGAACTTTGTGATCGATGGTCTTAGTTCTTCTGCGCTGAAAGTTTCCTTTGAGATGTCTTCACATGTTAATTACTCTGTATATTTCCATCCAATGTTGAGGCTAAAGATCTCCCAGACTTCTTCAAGAAGATTTGGCAGACTCATCTTATACCTCTTCAGATGTTCTTCCATGATTATTTCAGCATGGACCCATTCATGAAGAGATGCTATGTTACTTAAGGAATTTGTTAATATTTGGCTACTTGTAAGTTGTAATAAATACATTCTCTATTTTTCTGTCAAATGAATGAAAAAGAATCTGCAAAAGTGCTTTTGAACACTTTTGCGACTTTCTATTCGTATTTCGAACCCAGAGTATTTGAGGGATGACATTATTGGCTTCAATTATAAATACAAGAATGAAAATAACTTAGGAGCATTTTGCCAATATCCAATTATGCCTAAGAATTAACTTCATAGCATGTTACACAAAAGGTGGTCCCAATAGAGTCTTGTCTTGGTCCATGAGGGAATACGACAGTCTGAAAATGAAAAAAAAAATAGTGGTAATTATTTCAGATCAATTTTGGTTTCATCTCTTACAATGTGTTTGGCTAAAATAATATATATATATATATATATTATAAATATAAATAAAAGATTAACTATTTTACACTAAATTTTAATACAACTTTGCTTTGAACAATATTTTTAAAGTATAATTTACTTTACTTAATTATTATTTCTTTAAAAATGAATTATGTAAAATTAAAACTGTAAAGGTTGATAAAAACAGCAGAAAATCCAAACATAATATAGAGAGTTACAAACTATACTTAAAAAATCCATGGCATACAATCAATGCCACTAGGTTGACTGCGTGAAAGTTTGAGCCAGTATCCCAATAGAGGGAAAAGTAGAGTATAAGAGAAAATCAGAAAATATTTGTCTGAAGTCCAAATAAATTACTAAGAGAGAGAAAAGCAAGTGAGGAAGTACTATTATATGAAAGAAATAAAATGCATTAGAAACATTTGCATGCTTTTGTCATCCCAATTCTCATGAGTCCATTATATTGTCTATTTTAAGTTTAAATTGGTAAAATAATATCAAAGTCAAAGTTAAAATATTATTTACTTTTTGATTTGAAGATGTATTGTTTAAGAAGATCGAAAAGTACTGAAAGTGTGAAAAACAGAATTGAAATCACGAAAAATAGAATAAAAGTCGGATGCTAAATTTTTTGGTGTGAAGTGTGTTGCGAAGAAAGTAAATATAATAATAATAATTTTTCATTTATTAATTTATTGCATATAAATAATAATAAAATATATATATATTTTTAATTTATTAAACCAATAATATCATTCATATATTTTCCTTTCATTTTTTCTTTTTCAATATTATTTCTCTTAATTTAAACAGTCTCAATTTTATCCTTTTTTTTTCTCCCAAATTCATCCCTCTCAAATCTATCATTCAATTCAAGCACAACAAGTTGAAAAACACAAAATAATGTGAATAAATGTAACTTTTTCTCACTTTAGTGGCAAGAGTTTAAGAATCAAAATCAATTTTTTAAATCTTGATATTATTATCATATTAAACTCAGCGCGTACTATTAACCTATTATAATCTTATCATAAGTTTGCTTCTATCTTTCAACCTTTTGTTAATGCATTATTTAACTTTAAGGTGTACAAAATATTAAAAGTTTCAATTTCATTTTATCGTTACTGAAATACAGACAAACATAAAAGATAAATTATAAAATGTCAATTAAAGAAGGACAAAATAAGTAAAATTTTTTAACATAGTTATAATGTAGTAAGAAACAAGATATAAAGTAGAAATCTTTAAACATTTTTAATTCTTTAACTAAAATGAAAGTTTTTCATTGATAATAGGTGTGAACTTTAATTTAAGTCAAATACTGAAAATATTTAAATATTGTCCAATAAAGAAAACCAATTTCATTACTTATAATGACATTGTTATATTAAACTTTTATTTTTAAATATATAATGCTATTTTTTATATTATTGGCAAAATCATCTTAATTTCTTACATTTTCATCTCATCAAATAAAACCCGTTAAAACTAAACCTGTAAAATAAAATAGTTTTCTCTATTTTCCCACCCGAAAAAATTCAAAATTATTCTGGCAGGTAAAAGAAAGGTTTGGTAATCAGGAATCACTCACTCGCTCTCTCTCGACAGTTTCAGTTGGTACAGTGCGTGCACAGAACACGGACACAACAGATAAATACAACTCTACTGTTTTATTTTACCTCTTTTCATTTGTGTTTTCTTTTGTTTTCTCATTCATCACTACCGTTTCGTTTTGTTTTCTTTGCCTCGCCCTCATTCCTTTTTCAAACCTCGAAACCAAACAAGGGTTTCTTTTATTTCTTTTTTTTTTTTTTTAATTTCCCATTTCCCCTTCACTTCAGACTCCAATTTTCTCCTCTCCCAATTTGTTTCATTCCTTGATTGTCACCAAAACCGTTTTTCCCTCTCATCTATTCAAATTTCCTGGAATTTGCAACTATGGGGTGTGTTTCAGAGAAGCCAAGCTGCAGGACCCTCTGTGTTCATCTTCTCCGGTACCCATGATTGTTTTTGGCTGAAAGTTGTTAACTTGGTTGCTGGGTTTTGGTAACCCAAGTGGTTGAAGAAGGGTAGGGGAGGAATCGGAGTAATTGTTGAAAAAGTGGGGTTTAGGGTTTTTGGCGGGCTACGGAATTTGTGATTGAATTAGGGTTGTTGAGTGCATGAGAGGTAGAATTGTGTTGTGATGGATGTGGAGGAAACTGAGGAGTTGGTGTCTTTGGACACAGATTTGTTGCAGCTTCAGGAGGTGTCTCCTTTTGCACTGAAATCGAGTCATTGTGTTGTTGAGGAGCTATTCACGCAGTGGCTTTCGCTTCCGGATACTTGTCGCCTGGTACATATATACATACGTAGTTCATTTGAACTGAACCACTTATGCTTTTCTATGAATCAATGAATGATTTTGGCTATTCACTTGACTAGTGGACATGGTGCAGATAGAGTTGTGTAGGGTTTTTTTACCAGCAAATTGAGTGTTTTTCTTTTGTTGCATGGGGGGTTTTAGTTAGCCAAATTGAATTAACATGTGACCCAAGATGTTAAAAATCCAAAATAACTGTGAAGATAGAAAACTTTTGTAATGTTAAAATACTGATCCTGATAATGAAATGAGTTAATTCCTAACGACTTATCATTCCAATCGTGCTGGATATTGTGAATCCCTTGGGCTACGTGATTGTAACTTAACCGTTTACGTTCATTTACTCTTCTCTATATGCTCTTTAGTGAATAACTTGTTGTTTGAGCATTCCTTTTCTTCCTTTCAAAGTAGCTTTATAGTGTACAATACTAACGTAGAGTTCATTGCCACTTGGAAGAGATTTCTGATTCTTTGATCTTGAAACGTTACTATCCATTTTGGCTTTTATATTTTAAACACAATAAATGACCCTTTCCATCTCCTGCCAAGTGCCTTGATGGAACTTTTAGATTCCAATGACCTAACCATAGGAGAGGTGACCTCCATTTTGATGTCTTGAATTACAGTTCTTACAGTCGACAGATATTTGTTATTTTCTGTTCAATTTAATCAGCAATCTGAAAGAGGGTTCTAGTATAGGAATTATACTGCTCTCATGCTCATTGTCATCAAAATCGCATGCTGAGTCATAGAAATGTATGCTTGTATGCTTCTGTGGTGCCTGAGTGAGTTTGCTGTGCCATAAAATTCAGAAATGGGTAGAATTGCAGCACAGAATTGTAGACTTAGAAGAATTGTAGAGTTTCTTGATCTGCTTACTGCCAGGTTCGAAAGTGTTTTGCCCAATTTGGGCTTATACAAACCTAGGTCCATAAACGAGGTGCTCACTAACCCTAACAAGAAACCAAAAAAAAACATTTCTTGTCTTCATCTTTGACCTCGTCTCCCAAAACATGACTCTGCTGCTTCTACCGTTCTTCACTGTTTCATCTGGTTCTGTTATGTCAGGCTGCAGTTCTTCCCCTGGTTTGTCTGATTCACTTTTTCTGGTTTGTTTCTCTTTCTGTTTGCTGTTTGTGACTAAGGAGTTGGACAATGTCGATCTCTGGAATGATTATGATTTTAATTTGAATGATCTATATTTTAGGTCTAGGTACTGCAGTACTATAGTAGGCACTTACAACTTAAGTTTTTTGTTGTGAGCTATGAGTTCCGTACGAATTTATTTATTGACTTTCTTATGCTTGTGATTTTAAGCTTAATTGAAAGAATTTGTGTGTTTTAAAGGTATTGTTCTCTTATATGTAAGTTTTATGAATATGTATGGGTTTTATGAATCTTGAGGAATGTTATGCAGGGTGATACGTTCCACCATTTTTATTCTGTTTAGCAGAATCTATAGTTTGATTTCGTTGCTTTTGCTGATATGCTTTCATTTCTAGATCATACGAGGAAGATTTGTAATGTTGAGGTTCTATTGATACTTTGTGGCTTGACAGTTCTAGTTTATCATTTATAAGTCATCTTAAGCACTAGCTTTTATGAATCTCTCTTTTATTTTAACAAATGCCAACAGATAAGGTTATTATGATATGAATCTCTCTTTTATTTTAACAAATGCCAACAGATAAAGTTATTATGAGATTTTTGAAGTGATGTCTTGGTTTTATGCCAGTTGTGTCCAATCGGGTGCATTTACAGCCATTATTTGATGATATAATTAATTTAAATTGAATTATTCAAATGTTGCTAAAATATTAAGTTGTGATTGGGAGTTCATCTGGACACTGGAGGAGGATGCTATTCATATTTCTAGTTAAATTTAGATTTTTAAGGGCAATCAACATGATACTTTAAAAGGAAGTTTATTCTTACCCTGTGGAAACATCAACAAAATAATATTTATGAGCAATAGCTAGAGTTGCTAAAGAAGGATGACCTGTTTCAATAACAATATGTTGAAAAAGTAAGGATTTGTTTGATTGTACCTTTGTTTTTTTAAACTATTTTATAAAACAGCGTTCATAGATTTCATAGAGTAGAAGTAGGAATAATGTAGAAGTACACGAAAGAACATGAGAATAGAAAACTAAATCAACTTAGAGATGCTTTGGTTATACAAACTAACAAAGATATTAGTTTAGAAAAGGGTTTTCGAAAACTACTCTTACCAAACATGCTCTTTTCTTTATTTTTTTGTTTTTTAAAAGGAAACAAACAGGCCCAACCACTATAATGTTTGACCCCATAACAATGTTGGATGTAATGATTACTGAAATATGACATTTTTTTGCATGTTATTGACAAAGGAAATCTGAGAATTTGTTTTTTTCCTTTCTTGCTCAATAGTAGGTTTAAGGGAAACATTTCTCTTCGTAATTTATTTTTTCACGTCCTAAATCTATTGAGGAAAACAAACCGTGAGTCTTCTGTGCAACCTGAAAATCAATGATTAGCCTGGCCAGGCCTGGCCTGGCCTGGCCTGGATTTAGTGAGGGAAATTTTGTCCTTTATGCTTATTTAATAAAATAAATAATTCTTTTACTATGTTTGATGACTGAGACAATTATTCTTATTTTATCCTCTTTCCTCCTTGTTCCTTGCTTCTATTGTTAAATCTTCTTATGCATTGTGATGGAAGTGGTTGAACTTCCACATGATTCACACAAGGATGAATTTTAAGCTGTGTGATTTAATAGAGTAAATTGAGAATCACCTAAAAGCAGGAAAGGGCATTTTATTCTAGATGCATTAAATTATTGTCATATAACTTTAAATAATCATATCAACGGAATAAACATCTCATTAATAGTTTAAGTTTAATACCAAGGCTATAGATTAGAGTAACCAAGTTAAGCAGTCAGAGTATAGATGTTTTATTCTAATTTTTAATGACCATCTCCAAAACACCACCTTGTTCTTTTCTAGCTATATTTTTATGGTACTTTTGTCTTCATCTGTTTAATTTTTTTCATTAATGCACTATGAAAACAGGTTAAGTCATTGCTTGCTGATGCAAAGGCAGGAGCTGCTTTGAGTACACTTGAGAACTCAACAAGCACAAATGCTCTGTCAAGCAATTCTCTACCTTCCTTGTTTCCTGCCGGGAGTACACCACCACTTTCTCCACGTAGTTCATCTGGTTCCCCACGCACCACAAAACAGAGGAATAGTCCTTCATTAGGATCTCCACTAAAACTAGTCAGTGAACCTGTAAGGGAGGTCATTCCACAGGTATTTGTTAGTATTGACCGATTCTTTATTTTTTCTCTATACTTCTGGTTTGGTTATACTAGAATAGAAAGAATCAATTAATTCCTTGTTTTATAATATGCTTTCAGTTCTACTTTAAAAATGGCCGTCCACCACCAAATGAAATGAAAGAGCATTTCCTGTATCAAATTGATAGTCGGTTTTATGGCCATGTGAATGGTCTGCAATTACATGGTGAGAAGTCCTTTCTGAGAACATGGTATTAGTGAGTTAATTAGTTCTAAATTCTCAATTATGATAGTTATTCTGCTGAAAGGCCAGTTCCTTTTTCAACTTTTGTTGTTAATTTGCAGAATTTAAGTCTGTTGCAAAAGAGCTCTGCAAACTTCCCTCATTTTTCTCCACTGCTCTTTTCAGAAAGATTGATGTCAATTTTACTGGAACCATAACAAGGTACCAACTCTCTTATTGTATCATTTCATTTGAATATTTTATTGCATCAGATGAAATACTAAAGTTATTGAACATTTTAACTCTAAATCTATCACAATGTCTAAATGCGGGTTGTTTCATAAATGCTAAGAAAAATTGGGCTGCCAGATGTTTGCTGATAGAATGAGCTTTCGAAAGTGGTTTACTTGCTGGATGTGGTTATGCCTTTTCGAGTTGGGCTTGAGATAGGGATTGAGTTTATGAGGTGTCTAAGTCCATCGATGGAGGTGTTTGTTTAAGTGTTTGGTTCTCCTCCCTTAACAACTAGCTTGTAAGGTAGGGTTTTTCAAGTGCTTGAGTGCATGGCATAGCTGGTTGCCAGTCTCAGAATAAGCTACTTTTGGAGGTGTCAGGTTTCAAGGGCTGCGCTATGATAGGAACTTGGGTATTCTGAAGGTGCCTAAGTCTCACACGGTTGAAATGCCTAATAGCATATTTAAGTGTTGGGTTCTTTCTTAGCAACTAGCTTTAAAGGGAGCTTACCGAAATGCTTTAATCAATCTGTTTAGTGAATTTTTAGTTACTTCCATCTTTTCCCTCAAATGAAGGAAAAATATATTAACCTTAGATAAAACCACTTATATTCTAAACCATTTTATTTATGCTGGATGACATTATGTGTGCTTCGTTGACCCTGATAAGAAGTACCTTGGTTGGCAATTTGACTATTTTTCTAGTTGGTGATTTTAGAATTCGTTTTTGGAGGACTCACTTAACTAGATTCACATTATGTTGTTTGAATTCAATTTAGAAGGGTCCTTTTGCTTTGATGTTGATTAGAATTGATTTTGATAGAATTAGTTTTAAACTGCTGACATAATTAGGATGTATGTTCAAATCGTTCTCAGCTGTAAATATATATTGGAATGTATATTTTTCTGGTCTGTTTCTGTATTTGTGTTCACTGTTAACTTTTCTGTGATGAAGAAGATGGAAGAAATTATTACCTCTTGTAACTCGTGAATTATTTATGAGTTTGACGATTTTATTTATTGACTTTCTTTACATATAATTATGAATTCAAGCTTAATTAAGTATTTGATATCTATTATAAAAGGAATTTTCTCTTATTTATGCCATGTTTTATGCTATGATGGGATATGATACCAGTGGATATGACACGGGGATTTATTTCATCTTGTAAAATATAGCATACAATACATTTGGAATATGTATCTGAGCTTATATATAATTCAAAAAATGAAATAAAATGCTTTTGTAATATTTTTAAAAACCATTCTAAAATTGCCATACTATTATCCAAATTGAACATACTAAATATCCTAAATTGAATTGTATATAGGAACTAGCAATGGCAATTATAGTCTTTAACATTACTAAATATAAAATGAAAATTGTAAATCACTACTTATTGCCTGTTGCCTAAAAATAGGAATAGTATCAATTTCATCCCCTCCTTGAGCATCATATGTAAATAAGATAATTTCCATATTTATGGTTCATCAGGAGATAATCGTGCCAGTGTAAGGTTTCCAACATTATCAAAATATTGCCTCTATATAAAAATAAATAATAAGAAAAAATATGTAAGTGGGACAAACCTCATCTTAGAGTTCTTTTCTAAAATGATATCAAAGTCTATCCTAGTAAGGTTTATTGGATCTATCTCATACTAGTTATCCGACTACCTACAAATATCCAATACCAAGTTTGAGATATTTAATCCTCAGTGTGAGTGGGCGTATTGAATATCATATTTATATGACTAAATTATAGTATATAAGTTAGTACAAACTTCATCTTAAAAGTCAGTTTTTTGAGGTTGAGTTAGTTTTGAAGTCTATATTTTAAGAGAGTGAATAAAAAATAGTATCCTATATTTAAAGGAAAGAAAAATATCAGAGGAAGAAGACAAAAGAAGTGACAGAATGCACTCCCCATAAAATATGACAAGAAGAAAAAATGAATACAAGCACCACATTAATTAGTTTTCAGAAGAATAAGAAATTGAGCACAGGCACCCCTTCATCTAGCTTTCATGGCTGCACCACTTTGAATAATTTTCATTTTCTGACCGTGTAACAGAAAATTGAAAGTGACATTTCAAAACATTTTTGAGATATGGGAAAGATATCTGAAATGCTCTATAGAAAGTGAAAATGTATTTGAATTGAAATCGAAAATTGAAAAATGTATGTGAAACAATCTCGATGATATGTTCTTCAAATACCCTCAATCCCAAAGAAATTGGAAAACGTATCCTTCAAGGCTGTGACATGTATCTTTTTCTGATATTCACGCATCTGTTTTGATTTATTTTTAATTATTGATACTGTGTGGATTTGTATTTTAAGTGTATCCAATGTGTTACATACATCCTCAACATGGATACTTTGGCTTCAAGAATGTGTATATGTATGATGTATGTGTATGTGTGTGTGTATATATGTATATATATACATGCACACGCACACATATAGGAATCTTGTGCTGTGCTTGTATTCCATGATTTATGATTCTGTTTTCCCTGCCCAAAGTATCTTGAGTTTGACTATCTTGGCCGGAGGAGTGTAAAACACAGTTGTTCAAGACTGATGTTTATTGTGCTTCTGCAAGACATTTGATAGTTGCTTAGTCAATGTTATTTGTTTCATACCACTAACTAGTTATTAAGGAGCAAAATGCCATGCCTATTAGATATCAGTTCGGCATAAAGTTGAATGTGGTTATAAGATCTGATTGATTGTTGTCCAGTGTTTTAAATTTTTATTTATTGTTTTGAGATGACTCACATAATTATTTTTAAAATGTAGCTGGGATTGATATCACCCTCACTATTTTACTATGATTCTTGCTTTTCTGTGTAAAATGTCTTTCATCTTAACGGATCATGACTGACTTTCCTAGAGAAGTTGAATGTCGACAGATTACATATCATAATTTACTATGTTGCTGTTTGGGACATTTCGTATTGGTGTTACTGCCTGTTGAACTAATTTCTCAATTTCGTGACATATATTGTAGGGATCAATTTATAGACTATTGGATTCGGGGCAATATGTTAGCTATGGATTTAACCACACAAATATATACAATACTGAAGCAACCATACCGAACATACCTTGCACAGGTTTGTTTTCTTTTGTACGCTGTCATTTGTATAGTCTAATGTATTTTTTCTATTTTCTGTCTCTCATCATGAACTATAAGGGGCTTTAAAATAAATATTAAAATTGCATTTGGATTTTCTATTTTGATTGTAGGATGATTTCAAACCTGTCCTGAGGGAACTATTATCCACTCATCCTGGATTGGAGTTTTTGCAAAGCACGCCTGAATTTCAGGAAAGATATGGTAAGGTCATATGAATTAGATAGAGTCTTTATTTCTTAAAATGTTAATTAAATCAATAGATATCATAGTCGCTAGTCTCACCTAAATTTTATGAAGGGCATTTAATTCTGATGGCAAGGTTGGATTGTCTGTTTTTAGTTTGTTGCTTTGGGGCTAATTTCTTAGTGAAAGTCTGGGAATTGTAAAAATCTCCATTTAAGATATGATTTCCTTTAATTTCCGCCCACTTTTTTCTTTTAAAGTGGGCATGCTAGAATGCAAGCAGTCTGACATTCTATTTGTAAAAGAGTCATGATGGAACGCATTCTTTATCCTCCTTTGAAATTGGAAATCTGAGTAAAAATACCATTACATCATACTAGAGCACTAGCAGAAAAGTACCCTTACTTTAAGAAATCAACAATCCACATAAAATAACAACTCACTAACCACCAATCTGAAATTTGTCCAACATTTTGAAAAATTGTTATAATCGTGTAGCGGAATGATTCACGAGTGGACAAAAACCAAGAGGGGTTGAATTGGTTTATTAATAAAATTTGAGACTTTAAAATTTTTTCCCAAAATTTACCGTTTAAATGAAAGATTCAGTTCTTTAAAAGCAAGTGCAGTTTAATAAAGAGAGTAGGAAAGATGAAGTATTTATATTAGTTCAGATTAAAAGACCTTACATCTAGTTGTTAATCTCTTAAACAAGGAGATTAACTAAATCACTATGATAAAGGCAGTACAATCAAATAAGAGAGTAAGGGTTTAGAGAGCACTTCTCTTGAAGACACAAGAGATGAAAACACTTTCTTTGAAACACATATAGAGGATGACCAACTTTCCTAGCAATAACAACACTCAATCCCCCAAGAACACACTTGGTGAAAGTTATTGCTCTACCCACACTAGGTTTTTCAAAGCTCCTTTCTTAAAAACACTCAGACAGTTCTTTAGCAATCACAACACTCAACTTCTAATGCTCAGAAAGGTGTTTTCGAAAGTGGAAAGGAGTTCTATAAATAGAGATTCGAAAATTAGGTTAAGAAATTGAAAAGACATGTTCCAACTTCAATGATAATCGATTATGACTTATGATAATATTGTCATTTATGATAATCGATTATTTCGGTGACATATATGAAAATTGAAGAAAACTTAGGATAATCGATTATCATAAGTGATAATGGATTATCACAGTGCATTTTGCAAAAATAAAACCTTCCCAGAAGGATTAAGTGCTGACTGTGGTTTCATGACGTTTCTAAGCTTACTTAAACTACAAAATACAATAAAAACTTATTACAAGAGGCTTTAAACAATCACTAAATATTCTTCCAAAAATCTTCCAATATTTACTTTGTGGTTCCTTGCAATTGTGATCATCACAACCTTTGCAACTCAACTCTTCTTGTTTTGCCAACAATTTCCCCCTTTTTGATGATGATCAAAATTTGCGTTTAAAGCCTGTGTAATATCCTGCACTTTACAACTTATACAGAGAATACATTAAAAACAATATGTTAGTTTGCTTTAAACATTTCTCCCCCTTTTTGATCATTAGACAAAAAGAGCAAAGGAGAGAAACTCCCCCTGATTCAAAGAATCTTTAAAAAATTTAACACAAGGAAAAAAATCCACTAAGTCTTATACTTTATTTTAAATACAATACAACGCATCCAAGGCAAACAAACAACAATATAATAAAATAACAAGATACAAAGCTCCCCCTAAAACTCTGCACTCATAGCATCATCATCCTCATCTTCATGAGCAAATTCCTCATCAAATCTATCCTCTAGACTTGATACTCTGTTATTTAGGCCCTTAATCAAACCAACTACTTCTTCATGACAAGTGTTGGAAAGAAGAAACAATTCTTCTAGTCTCCTATTCATGCTTAAAATATTCTCCTCCAAGGAGAAGGAAGATCTCCCAACACCATTGGAAGAGCCAACTTGAGTGTCAACAGTAGGTACAGGAGTAGAGGGAGGAATTTCATCTTCATCTTCATATTGGGGCATTTCATCTCTGTGAATGTATTGATCTCCAAGGCAGATAAATTTCATCTACTTTAGTGAGCTATCTAAGATTTGATTTGCATCATTAGTGCGATGAACTTGTTCATCAAATGTGTGCACGCCTTTATATTCACAAATTTTGGAGATGAGCAGAGAGAATGGTAGAGGATATTGAGGAAGGTGTTTTGCTTTGAGCATGGTATCAAGAATCACACTTGGCCAATCAATGATAATACGGTTTAACATCCCATAGATGATCAAGAGATCTGGTTCGCTGCATTGAGCATGGTTTGTGCTCCGGGGACACAATATCCAAACAATAAGAATCTGGATGAGACACTCGTCTACTTTGAGAGCTCCTGCTAGTAATTTTTGCCTACATCCTGTTCGGGATTTCTTAGAAAGGATTTGTATCCAAGGATCCTGTCGAACCATCAATGCCAACACTTAGAATCGGTGTAGTATCTTCGTGGATGGAGAATTTTGCGACATTTTCCCAGATATCATTGTCAAGAAAGATCTACGACTTTGACTTTTGTGAAAGCTACTCCATCACGGAATTTGTAGTTATTATAAAATACTCTTACTAAGTCAGGATAATAAAAACCTTGCATTTCAACAAAGTGCTTTAATTGCTCAACTCTCTTTGCAGAGCAGGTAATCAAGTACTTGGCAGAAATGCGAGGCTCTTACTATTTTGACTTAGTAAGAGTGTTTTACTATAATTACAAATTCCGGGATGGAGTAGCTTTCACAAAAGTAAACGGCGTAGATCTTTCTTGACAATGATATCTGGAAAAATGTCGCAAAATTTTCCATCCATGAAGATACTACGCCAATTCTAACTGTTGGCATTGATGGATTCGACAAGATCCTTGAATACAAATCCTTTCTAAGAAATCCCAAACAGGATGTAGGCAAAAATTACTAGCAGGAGCTCTCAAAGTAGATGAGTGTCTCATCCACATTCTTATTGTTTGGATATTGTGTCCCCGTGGCACAAACCATGCTCAATGCAGCGAAGCAGATCTCTTGATCATCTATGGGATGTTAAACCATATTATCATTGATTGGCCAAGTGTGATTCTTGATACTATGCTCAAAGCCAAGCGCCTTCCTCAATATCCTCTACCATTCTCTCTTCTCATCTCTAGAATTTGTGAATATAAAGGCGTAAACACATCTGATGAACAAGTTCATCGCACTAATAATGCAAATCAAATCTCATATAGCTCACTAAAGCAAATGAAGTGTATCTGCCTTGGAGATCAATACATGCACAGAGATGAAATGCCAAGTATGAAGTTCTTCCTCCTGCTCTTGTACCTACTGCTGACACTCATGTTGACTCTTCCAATGGTGTTGTGAGATCTTTCTTCTCCTTGGAAGAGAATATTTTAAGCATGAACAGAAGAATTGTTTCTTCTTTCCAACACTTGTCATGAAGAAGTAGTTGGTTTGATTAGGGGTCTAGATAACATAGTATCAAATCTAGAGGATAGATTTGATGAGGAATTTGCTCATGAGGATGCTGATGCTATAAGTGCAGAGTTTTAGGGGGAGCTCTGTATCTTGTTATTTTCTTATATTGTTGTTTGGTTGCCTTTTATTGTATTTAAAATAAATTAAAAGACTTAGCGGATTTTTTTCCTTATGCTTTTTGCCTTTGACAATCTCGGTCTTGAAGGCAAAGTTCTTCTTCATTTAATCTACCCAGTTCAAGCTTGTGCTCCCTTAACTTTTCGAAGAGAGCCACTATGGACATTATTGCAAGGTTCTATGACTCCATAATGGTCGTCACCTTTGGCTGCCAAGTTCTGTTTAAGGATTTAAGAAAGTTTATATTCAACTCATCAGTAGCGAAAGTTTTACCTAATCCAGTGAGATGGTTGACAATGTACATGAACCGTTTCTGCACATCGTAAATGGTTTCTCCCTGCTTACGAAACATCTCATACTCTTGGATCAACAAGTTCTTTCTAGCACGTTTTATAGTATCAGTTCCTTCATGAGTCACTCGAAGAATCTCCGACATTTCACGTGCACTGGTGCAGATAAATATCCTGTAAAACTCGTCATAGGTTAAGGCAGATAAATTATGTTTCTCGCCCTTAGATCATATTGGGCTCTTCTGCTTTCATCTGCAGTCCATTGAGCAAAGGACTTTGGTTCTTGCACATCATTAACATAAACAAATGGACCATTTATCATAGCATACCAAATACCCTATCAACATATTCCAAAAAAATTTGCATTCTTACTTTCCAAAAGGGATCATTTACTCCCGCAAAAAGTAGAAGTCTGTTACTAGAGGCACCCTCGGCAAAGGTTTGGTTTTGTCCAACCATTTTCGAAATTTTTGAATTACTATCAAAGTAAGCTTTGATACCAATTGTTATATTCGCGGAGTGGAATGATTCGCGAGTGGACAAAATCCAAGAGAAGGGTGATTTGGTTTTATTAATAAAATTTAAGACTTTAAATTTTTTTCCCAAATTTAGCATTTAAATGAAAGATTGAGTTCTTTAAAAGCAAGTGTAGTTTAATAAAGAGAGTATGGAAGAAGATGATGAACACAAGTATTTATACTGGTTTGGGTCAAAAGACCTTACATCCACTCGTTAATCTCTTAAGCAAGGAGATTAACTAAATCACTAAAATAAACGCAGTACAATCAGATAAGAGAGTAAGGGTTTAAAGAACATCTCTCTTTAAGACACAAGAGAAGAAAACACTTCCTCTGAAACACATAGAGGATGATCAACTTTCCTAACAACAACATCAACACTCAATCCCCAAGAACCCAATTGGTGAAAGTTTTCGCTCTACCCACACTAATTTTTTCAAAGTTTCTTTATTAAAAACACTCGGACAGTTCTTTAGCAATCACAACACTCAACTTTTGATGCTCAGAAAGGTGTTTTCGAAAGTGGAAAAGAATTCTATAAATTGAGGTTTGAAAATTAGGTGAAGAAACTGAAAAGACAAGTTCCAATTGCTACTGATAATCAATTATCATTTATGATAATCGATTATGCCAGAATAGTTTCTAAAAACAATATTTTTCGCTGATAATCGATTATCGACGATTATTCCAATGACACAGGTGATAATCGATTATCACAATGCATTTTGCACAAATAGAACGTTCCCATAAGGATTAAGTACTAACTGCAGTTTCATGACATTTCTAAGTTTACTTAAATTACAAAATACAACAAGAACTTTATACAAGAGACTTTAAACAATAATTAAATATTCTTCCAAAAATTGTCCAACTTTTGCTTTGTGGTTCCTTGCAATTGTCATAATCAAAACCCTTGCAACTCAATTCTTCTTGTTTAGCCAACAAAAACTGCAGAGACAAACTAAACAAATCCTGGTTTCAACCTAGTTAAAATAAAAAAGGGAGGCATAGGTTGAATCCCTAATGTGTATAGAGCACATAGGGTTATGCATTTATAAATAAGAAAATACAAAGAGATAGGCCTAAGCCCATTACATCTAACAAACCTAAAACACCTTTGTGTCCAAAGGTGTATTTGGTTTGTCTTTTGAATCAGGCAATTTTACAGATTGAGAGTCTAAGGAGAGGGTATTTGACCTTTTTGAAGCGATTAATGAATTTTGTTTGTTATTTATCAGTTCATTTCACTGCAGCTGGTGTTGTCTTTGTTTCCTTTGAGAAACCAGCTCCAGCTAGCATCTACAGAAGAAGAGCAATAAAAAGATGACTTAAAAATGTATATCACTGCCTATTTTAAAAGATAGGACTCTGTTTGTCTGTGTATATATTCAAATATAAACTCTGGTTGCAGGATCATATCAGCATAACTCTGACCTGTGTGGTTCACTAATATATGACAAAAAAGCATCTTATTCTGAACACATTAATAATGGGGTTTAATTATACAGTATACATAAAAAAAAATTATTTACCTATACATTCATGATGTCTCTTTAGGTCTGATTTTTTTTTCTGGTTTCTTTTTTTGGTTACTATATCAATTTCATGTGTAGTTTTTCCCTTATCAACTTCTGTTGGTGTATGTGGAAGGGGCTTGGATAGAGCCATCAAAAAGGTCCCAACGCATGGGTCAACCTGTCCAAGATGTGTTCCAGCTAGGCCTGGAATAAAATCTTATAACAATGGGTCAAAATATTGAACCCAACCCACCTTGATTGAACCTGTGGTATGGTCGGGTTGACCCATTAACCTACCTAAAAAAATCCTCTAATTGCAAAGATAATGTTAGATTGAAATTTTAATTCTCCAATTTCTTAATTATGGAATCTTAATTTTCATGTATCTTGTTTTGTTAAATACATAAAAAATTAAACAGTAGATTTTTTAATTTTTCATTTTAAAAGTGACTTTTCAAAATTTTGTTAGGCCAACCAACCTGAACCGAACTAAAATTTTTCAGTTTCATGTTAAGTGAGCTAGGTTGGGCAGCCTAGCCTTTGTTGACAGCTATCGGCTTGGTTCCCTTAAGCACGCAGTCTCAGTTCAATCTCAAAAAATATAAATTGGAAGGGTACTCTTGGGAAACCAAATAAATATCAATTAGTAACATAAATATAACTTAGGTTTTTAACTTTCAAGAGTGTTTATTCTAGGTGGGTTGTCATCATAATATAATTAGTACAATCAACTTACCATATTAGATATATTACGTCTTAGGAAATTTTGTCTCACTGAGCTTCAACTAAAGAATTTCAATTCTTTTAACATATTCTTGTGTTTAAGGTTTCTTTTCTACATTTTTTATCGAGAAGTTCTCAGGCTATTTCTCACTGCTGTGCTATGTGTTTTTTAAAACAGCTGAGACTGTCATACATAGAATATTTTACTACATGAATAGGTCAGGAAATGGCCGACTTACACTGAGAGAATTGAAACGTGGGAACCTAATTGATGCAATGCTTCATGTAGACGAGGAAGAGGACATTAACAAGGTTCTGAGGTAAAGGCTTTTTAGCAGAAAAATCACTAGATGTTCTATTGGAGGCATACCCTTGTCCTAGAAATTTCCTTTCGTTTATTGGCATGAACTCCTATAGAGAAGTGCTTTTACCCTGTGAAACTAGTTGTGCTCATTGAATTCAATCGATTGTTTTATCCCTATTACTTGTATTCTGAAAGGCTGGCTAAGGCACTGGAACAAGTAAAATTTAAGGGTCTGTTTACTTAAAAGAATTTTTTCTGTTTTCCTTTCTTGCTTTAACTTTTAATTAGAAAAGGAAAGTTTAGAAGAGTTAGTGAGACTATATAGAAACATTTCAGGTTGAAGAACTGAACTAGCAATTGCCTCAAGCTTATGCCTCAAATCTCAATTTATACTAATTAGTGGAAAAAGAACCGAGGAATATCTGATCATGCTTATATAATCAATTTTGGTTTATGCTTCGAAATAAATGAACTGCTGGAGGAATAATGCAGGACTTTTTCACCACCCTAATCCTAATTACGAATCAATTCCCTCCCAAATCCATCACGCAAATTGTGGTCCTTAATTTTAGGGCTCAATATTTCTTAAAACCTCACAAGCAAAACACCAAAGATAAATCAAATAACATAGCTTGAAAGAATTTAAGGTCAGAAGAGAAGGCTGCGAGCAAATGGAGATTCTCTGAATTCTGAATCTGATGAGTTATTATTGCGTTTTCTTGGTTTGCTAGTTCTGAATATATTAATTGAATTGAACAATAGAACAGTAAACATCCTGACAGATCTATCCCATATCATTATTGGATGCAAAGAAGCAACCTTTAATATGTGGGCAACTTCCTTTGTTCTTACATGTGCTTGGTCGATGTTCATTCTTGAGAAATTTGATCCCTAAGATATTGTAAATTCATAATTGGCTATCATTTTCAATTTAGATA
>Ga0099823_1001350_pt1 | contig 20021 bp, 13 predicted proteins | sample CowpearedBW_FD_76831 | JGI IMG/M metagenome (GOLD analysis project Ga0099823, IMG submission 76831) | Root nodule microbial communities of legume samples collected from California, USA - Cow pea red BW | ecosystem: Host-associated > Plants > Roots > Nodule | place: USA: California | collected...
ACAAAAAATAAAAGAGGGGTGAATTGGTTTCTTAATAAAATTGTGCTTTAAAATTTTCCCTTAAAAATCAAAGTTCAATTAAAATAACTTTCTTTTATTTTAATAATCACAATAAAATAAAAACTAGAGAAGAGAAAATTGCACAAGTTATTTTATACTGGTTCGAATCAAAAGATACTAAACTAATTGTTAATAATTCTTAAATGAGGGATTAACTAAACACTAAAAATAAATTGAAATTACAAACACTAATGAAATGAACCGTTTAGGAAAGAACACACCTCTATTAAAGAACCACAAGAGATTAAAAACACTGATAAGTCCCTTATCTTTACAATTTTTCTTGGATTTTTGTATTGTTTTGGGTAGATCTAACTTGTTAAATAAGATTTCTTAGCATATATTTAGTTTAATTAGCTTTTTAGACTAGTTTTGTGAAATTAGCTTAATTGGACCTTTCTAGTGCATTTTTAGTGTAAGTTCTAGAATTGCTCTTAGAATAGTTCAGTGATCTAGAAGGTTAGTTTAGATTACAAAATATTATATATGTTTAGAGCATTTTAGTTCAAATAAGTAGAGTTAGTAGTAGCCATAATAGTAGAATAGGTAGTATAGAGTAGAATAAGTTTTCTTAGTTAGCTTTATTAGTCTAGTTGGTTTAGATTTGTGTTTGTGTGCAATTTAAAGGTTGTGTTCAGTTTAGAGTAAGAGTTAAAGCAAATTAGTAATGTGTCTAGTGTAGTCTTCATGCTTAAATGAAATATAACATAGTAGGATTGTCTAGTTAGTTTCGTTAGGTGGAGTCTTTAGCTTGACTAACAGTAATTGAGTTTTGTAAAGTCTAAATGCAGCCAAAAGATGCAAGGATAGCACTGAGGTGATGATTGAAAGCAACCAAAGCATCCAAATTTGCGAAGTCTCATCAAATTATGTAGAGTTGACTTTTTCATTAGAGTTGACAAATAATTGACTTTTTGCATTTGAGCTCTAAATGATATGGTAGTTGGGAGAAGCTGGAGAAGACTTAAATACACTTGTGCTGACCTTGAAAGGACAAAGAAAGGATCAAGAGTTGCATTCAAACTCTAATTCTAATTGGCACTTGCGCGGTTGAGTAGTGTACTTGTATTTTACTGGTCGTCAGGCCTGTCTGGGTCGTCGGGTTCGTCTGTGCCGTAGGGCCCATCCGGGACGTTGAGCTGGTCCGTGTCGTCGGGCCCGTCTTGGTTTATCGGACTCGTCCGGGTCGTCGGACCATTCAGGTTGTCGGGCCCGTCTGGGTCTTTGGGCTTGTTCGGGTTGTCGAGCCCGTCCTTGTTGTCGTGCCCGTCCTGATCTTCGGGCTCGTCCGGGTCGTCGGGTTCGTTCGGGTCATTGGGCCTATTGAGTTCGTTGGGTAGGTTCGGGTCGTTCGACCTATTCGGGTCGTCGTGCTTGTCCCACAGATAGTAATATATTTTACAAAATAATATATTTTTCATGTGGAAGATGAAAGCCCATGGGTTGGCCCTGGCCCACAAGGCTTTTGTTGGGTTTTTGGCATTGTAGCCTTCTTTGATGGGTCCTTTTTTTCAATCTGAGCTTTTTTTTGCCCTAGCCCACATGGGTCAGGGCCAAGCCCTATGGGCTGGGCCAAATTGACACCTCTTGAGAGGAGTAGAGAAGAAAGAAGAGTAAAGAGATGATATACACATATAGGAGTACAAAAGTGAGAAGAGTAAAAGGAAAATTACAAAATATTTTTAGGTGAGACGTAAAATTAACTTTTTCTTTCAAATAAAATGAAAAATGTGATATTTCTTACCATCTTAATATACATCACAAATGAGATGAAATCCATTTGCCATATCTTAACACTCAAATTAATATATAACAACTACCAATATGGTTGCTAACTTGAAAAAGATTATAGATACTAACTTGTAAGAAATGTTCTTTCATTAACTTTATTAGTCACCATCCATTCCATTTGAGTATTTCACTTTAAACTGCTATTAAAAGAAGTTACGTTAGTGAACTAGTATTTAATTTTTGGCTAAAATCATGTTTTGGTCCTCTAATTTGTCAAAAAAAAAATCAATTTGGTCCCTAATTTTCATACGGTTCAATTTAGTCCACTAATTTTTAAAAAAGATCCAATTTGGTCCTCGTCGTTATATATGAGAAAACACCGTTGAGGGAGTAGTAAGGTGACATTGTGGAACAAAATCGTGTTAGTCTTGTTAATTTTGGATTGAAATTGGTGGGAATGAGGTGAAAACTATGTGTTTTTGGGGGAGAAAACGTGATATTTGCCCTAATGAACCATGTTGTATCTCCACCCTTAATCTTGGCTTTCCTTCCTCTATCGCTTGGGTGATTTATGCCTAGGTATCCATCATCTTCATCTTGCTCATGCAACGATGGGGCATGCAAAATTGTAGCTTTTCCTTTCATGGTGGTGAGTCTAGGGGGGTTGGGTGTACCACCCATTTGCAATTGTGGACAGGTTGCAGTGTTGAGAACGAATAAAATTGCAAATAATGGTTGCAAAAAGTTTTGGGGATGCCCTAACTACAAGGTTAGATTCATGGAATTTGTTTTTTCTTTTAAGGTCTACCCTACTACAAGGTTATGTTTTGTTGTTGTTGCTTTGAAGAATAGAGAGGAAGTGAAGATTTGATGGGGTGCAATTATTTGAAATGTTGCATAGAAGATGGTGGTGATGAAAAGGATTATATTATTTTGAGGCAAAAGAGGAAGATTTATAGTCTAGAGGAAGATATCAAGATTTTGAAGAAATGATTGAAGTTGTTAATAGTGTTGTTTGCTTTTTAGGTGGGGTCGTAGTGTGTGTGTTAGTGAAAAGTCCATGACTTAATGTAAAAACAATGAATGAGTTGTAAGTAGGTATGAAGTGTAGCTATTGAAGGTTGTGGTCTTTTGTATTGTTATAGTACCGTTTAATGAATGAAAAATTTGAGTTTGTTGTAGAAAAAAAAACATTTGTATGAATGAATCAACAATTTTACTTCCTTATACAAAGAAACATTCATATATTATGCAAATGTTATTAAAAGAATGAAAAGTTTAATTTATTTATACAAAGAAGCGTTCATATTATTCTACAAAGGGTCTGCTATTATGTGGTGTTGGGTAAAGAAATATAACATCTCATCTCAAATATTCAACACATTCATTCATAAATGTCAAATCAATAGCAATGTTAAATATAAGACACAAATTATTATAAAATACCTTTTGTTGGTCTATTGTAAATGTGTAAAGAGGAACAAACTTCCAAACCTCCAAGATCCTCAATAAACAACTCCAAGAACTAAGAACTAAGTCCAAGTATCCTTGTTTCCTACTTCAACAACAACCCACGCTATTGGCAACATTTAGTCATTAACATCCCTTCCAATAGTTGTTAACAATTCATCTCCATACTTTCCTTTCAAAAAACAACCATATAAACCTATTATAGGCTTACATGAGATGAAACTATCATTGCATGCCTTCAAACATGTATAAAATCTCATGAATATTGGTGTCCCATCATTTTCTTCTACTTTAACCTTTGTAGTAGAACTGAGCTTAGATATAATAATCTCATGTGCATAGTCATACACCCTTTTAAATTGTTCTTTAAATGAACCACTTGGGTGTTATTAAGCCAACATTGAATTTTCTACTGCATATATGGTTGCCATCAATTTTTCCTCAATTGCCACATGTCCAAGATATATACCCCAATTGCCACACGTCCAATTTTTTTGTTAAATAAAAAATAAATATATGGGTTCATAAATATTTGATCAAAATAAAATATTTTTTTTAGGTGCAATTAGTGTTTTCATAGTCATCTTTTTGGTTCTAGTAGTAATTTTAGAAGGAGTTACCATTTACTAAAAGGGCTAAAATTTTTAGTTAAGAACAAACCCATTTCTAAACCATTAAAAAACTCGTAGAATTTCTTGTCTTTACTCATGAAAGTTAAGGAGTGTAGGTCGTGCCATCATCAGTTGCAGTAAAACAACCCTAAAATCAGAAGCACACACCATCCTATACATACCAGAAGACCACTTTACCACCACGCGATCACCGTCGCACCAATGTGCGACCATCGCTGCACCATCGCGCAACCACTACAATGCAAGCGTGAGCTCAAGTCGCGAACACATATAACAGGTGCACAGAGGTGTGCACGAACGAGAGAAGAGCAAAAACGAATCACAAATCGAATTGTGATTCACACGATTCATACTTGTATCGTGTGATTCAAGCACAGTTCAAAAACATAAACAATACATCATACGATTCGTATTGTTGAGTAGCTGTATCATATCGTACGATTTGTATCTTGAATCGTACGATACTTATTACCATGTGTCAATGTGCAAAGTGAATGTCTTCAACCAAACTCCTTCGCATAAACCAAAATATTTGTGGCAGCAAAGTTTCAATATAGCATAAACCTCAATCTCTCGTTCGAAGGAAATCTTCCTCTTCCTTTGTCATGTTTTGCCCTATTTTTTAATTACAAAGACAAATTTCACCTAATTAATCAACGTTTGACACATGTGCCACTCAAAAATCTATTTTGAGCTTGTCGTTAATAATTATAACACTCTCTTTAACTGAGATTAAATTTGGCATCATTTAAAAATTAAAGGACTAAATTGAATCTTATAAAAATTAGGACCTAATTGAATTTTTTTTGACAAATTAGAAGAAAAAAATGATTTTAGCCTTAATTTTTTTAGTATGGAATTTTGTTTTGAATATTTCTACTTGGTCACACTTATTTTTATCACTTAGAAAGTAAAGTCTTGAACATATAGTCTTAGATATTAGCAAGATGCATCAAATTACTCAAACCTATTTCGATTTTATGTACACACAAAAAGAGAATGAAAAGGAAAAATCTTGCATTGAGCTCCACATACTCACCGGCAGTTTAACAGTTCCTACTGACTCACAATGCAATCGCACCTTGTAGTGGGATCCATCTCCATCGCACGCTATGGTGGCGCCGCCGATTCCAGTCCCTTCCACTCCGCCGCACCTTCCTGCTGGACCAACCCTCCTCGCCGGCGCTCTTCACTCATCGTGGCCTCCTCCTCGCCTGCCGCCATCAACGGCGGACAGAATCACTACGCCGTGCTCGGAGTCACCCGTACTGCCACCGCCGTCGAGATCAAACGCGCTTATCGCCTCCTCGCCCGCAAGGTATTCTTCGATTTCGCATGAATACTTGATTGGTTGATGTTTCGTTCTGAGTCTGCGTTGTAATATGCTACGAGCTGTGGCGATTCTCGATTTGAAGTGAGCACCTAAGAACTAGGTTATATTATAAGAAATTGGATTCTGTGTTTTCTTTGGCATTTCAGTATTTTGTAATTGTTTCAAATTATTTGGCAATTTCTGGTACCTGGTGATTGGTTGTGTAACATTACCACAAGTTTATCTTTTCTCATAAGAGGTCAAACCAAAATAATAAAATTACACAAGTAGTCTACTAAGTGTTGAATATCCATAACTTTAGTTCTTAAGTTTATACTTTAACTAACATTCGTGGGCAGATTTGAAGGACATTTTGATATCTGGGGATTATTTAGCATGATTTTTGGTATTGGAGGATTACTTATATATTCTCTCTACTTAGAGATCATTCAGGAGACAGGGTAATAGTTTATGGATGGAGTTGATGGTTTACATGAAATGGATTTCTCCAGGCTTAGTAACTATAAGAGAAGAGAGCATTAGAAAAATGAATCTAAACTATATAATTACTATATAGTCCAATCCTGAATAGCGCATGGCAGCTTCTATTGCGAAGTCTAGCACAAAAGTATGCATGATTTTTACTTTTATATCATACACATATAAATACAGAAAAATAGAAAATTTACAAAATAGAAGAGGAAAGACAAAATTATAATTAATCAGAATTTATAGTGATTGTCACTACATTCAAATCCAAGACTAGGACTAATAATCAAAGTAAGTACTTTGCCTAGTGCTTATTACAAGTAATTCCTTAAATAGAATTTCTATATCCACTTTTAAGTTCTTCCTTATCACCATTCTCTTGTTCATCATTATCAAAGATGCTCATCGTCCACCTCCTCATCTTGAATATGTGCAATTGCGTTAAGTCTCAAATGCTGTCTAGGGACTCTAACTGGTTGTCTAGCTCACTGAGCCAACCCCACGTGTATCACCAATAACTCCCCATGTCAAGCTATCATACCAAAGATCAGTTCATCTTCAACCACTTCTCCATCTTCACCCATCTCTCCTACCTACCACTTATTACAATCATGAATTTCATCTAGGAGAATAAGTTCAATACAATCCATGCTGTCACTATAATCTTTAAGGGTTGATTGTACTTTAAAACCCATGTCTTGTAGCTTTTTGATGTTCAAACTTGCTTTTCTTCTTAGAATGACTTTGTATTATATAGCTTTTAAAAAATAGTTAGTTGTGCTTCAATGTATTTCAGTTGTGCTCAGACCCTGATGTGCTACATGCGAGGCTTAACACTTCAGTTGCAATAGTTTGCAAATCTGGAGCATGTTCTCCATACATTCTCCGCCACTTATATGTAACTCAATAGCTTATTAGCTTTGTTTTGCATTTGGCAAAGCTGGACCATGTAACTGTAATTTAATAAACCATGCAACTTGAAAGTTAAACTTACTGGAATCAGTAGTTGACTGTTGTCTAATTGGACAAGGCATGCCAAATACGACTGAGGATGGTTCATGAGTGTTCAACATAATCTTCCTTCTTGATTCATCATTCCAACCTTAGAAAAGACCTCTGTAATATATTTGATTCCTTCTTGATTCATCCTCTTAATTCATCAAGACACCAATTAAGGCCAGTGATGAACATGCACTCACGATCATTCTCTCCTTGAACTGAACAGAATCTCTGGGATTTTCCCAATTATCTCATAACTTGTCTAACTCTTGCCAAAGAGTCATCATCAAGTTGTAATATGATGTGACATTGTTTCAATTTCTGCATTTATGTCTTCATGTAATAAATCTGTGATGAATTCTTCAGGTCTGAATAGCATCCACATCCAAAATCACAAACACTTTTGGCTGTAGGTAGAAGAAAATAGAGTTTTCCTACTACTAGTTCTATGGAGTTGATCAACCCAAACAGATAGTAATGAGAGAGTTTTCTAGCTTTCTCCTTGTGAAAGAGGGGTGTCATCCCTTCAATTTTATAACTTGCATGGTTTCTCCAATTAGGTATCTCAATTTTCATTTACCATCTATGCCCAACTTCACAGATTGAGTCCACTCAATGAAATTTTGTCATTGTTGTAAACTTGTTCTGTGAGAGAGTATCAAATGGAACTGTAAGAGTGCTTTTTGGAGGCTCTGTTGAGGTGTTTGATGTATTTGTGGAAGCACCTGTCGTCACTATGGTTTAAAGAGGTTATAGCTGAAGCTGTGACATCATCTAGATTATAGAAAAATATAGCTTTTCTCTATTGAAAAAAGAACACAGGTAACCATGGTAGTTGAACTTGGATACAAATTGTGAATCAGAATCCTTTTTTCAAGCAAATCTAATCATGAATACAATAACTTTATAACTTTATATAGAAAGTGAATTTTGTCAATCAAACTGTTATTTCATATCGTTGTGATTATCAATGTCAAATTTTTATAAATTTGAACAACATTGCAAGCTGATCAAATTATTCATATTTTAGTATATTTTGAAAAATATACATTAAATTGATTTTTAATCTATATTAGAGAGACATGAAATAATCTTTATATTAATATAAAATTTTATACATATGATCTATGTGAAAGAAACATTTCAATATAAAGCTTGACTCAATCAAAAAGATATTAAACGGTGTAACATTTGGTTAAAGTTAAACCAGTGTAATTTAATCTATCTCCACATGTATATATATTCATTGTAAAGTTAGCTAACAAAATGGCATATAAATTTCAAAAGAATTCTTATTTTAGTTTCGGAAATATATTAGTTAGAAGTTTTCTTTGTTTAAATTTGAAAATAAAAGTTGATTATAATGAATCCAGATTTTTACTTTTTTGTTTTTTTTTTCCTCTGTATTTTGATTAAAGTAGTTTAGAAAGAAAGCTCTTTAATAAAAGGGTCTAATTGATAACTTATGGCCCTAAGTTGAAAGCTGAGACTGAGTGGTGTTTCTCTTGGAATTAAAATATAGAAGTTCCTAACAGTAAAACGAATGCAATACATTGTCCCTTAACATTAGGGCTGTGGACGATCTCCCTTCTTAACTCAAAAGCAGAAACAGCTTGACTGGAACCGAGAGGCTGTGGATCTGCAGTGCAATGTGATTTCCCCACTTTAATGGCATTATTTTTGCGATTTTGACTGTGAACATCTGCTCTGGTTGTGACGAATATATATGGTGCAGTGGCCTTTGGATAACAAGGTGTTGCAACCCGTTGTGGAAGAATTGCATGACTAGTGTGAGAGATGCACGACACACAATTTGTTTGTGATTTGTACGATTTAGGATCAAAATTGATAAATCCTTGATTCATATTGCCAAGTTGAAGAACCACATCGTACCACACAAATTGTATTTTGAATTGTATGATACTAATAACCATGGGTACAACTGATATTTATGAAGATCAAATTTACTACAAATAAGGAAAGTATCCCATACTCAGGTAACAAAGCTGCTACTAATATGGAAAATAAATCTCCTATTGAGAATATGAATAAAGGATATTTTGTTTCCTCTAGATTAAAGATTACATAAAATATATTATTATGATTCTCAACATCTTCCATAAATAAGGAGGAAAGAAAAAGAGAATACATACACACATACACACACGCAAATTTCATATCCTGTGAATCTGGACAGATTCATCTACCAGATTTGACATTTATCAATGTCCTATTCTTTTTATCCGTCCATGCATCAAATTCCGTAGAATCTCATGTGACATGGGCGTTTTCTGTGAACTTTAATTTTTTTTTCAATGAAGGAACTGTAAATTTATGATAGCTTGAATGTCAGACCATTTTACATCATCTTTTTCCTTCTTGTTTTGGCAAACACCTAGTCCTCACTTCAATTGCATTTTGAGTCGCTTTGCTCTAGTTATTCCCCCAGTTGTAGTCTTCAAACTGTAGGCTGAACCTTTGTTAAATTGATTGATGTAATATGTTGAAGTGATGAACAGAGTGGCAGTTATAATGGCTAAAGTGCAAAAAAGCACAAGAGATGTTTGTATTAGAGCAGCAAAGGCTAAGACCAATCAATATACTTTTTCGATTCTTCTATAGAAGTGAAATCCTTTTGAATGTTGTGCGTCCTAAAAGGTTTTTTTAGAATAGGTCATCTTAAATATACTTTATTGAAAAGCTGCCATGTGCTTTGTGTTGTACCTAGTTTCTAGATATGACTTTTCTTATTCTTTTCTTCTCATTTATTGCATCTAAGCTTCCAATGCCATTATAAGTATGAGAACCTAAGAGAGGGGAATCAAGCTCTCTAATTTATTCTGTATTGTTTTGTATCAATCTCAAATTGGTATCAGAGTGGGTTGATCATGCTTTGGTTAACTCTCTTTGCTTGGCATAGAAAACGCCTGGCGCCAATGGTCACAACAGTTTCGTTCACAAAAGTTAGGGTTTGGTACATCTTGAGAAGCGAATCCAATCCTGATGGCCGAGTTTCCAAATTGTGTCAGATGCATCGCCACGTGTTGTCTTCTTCTCGTGGTTAGAATCCTTTGAGACCACCGTTGTTCAACTTGCTGGAGAACAATTTTCGCTCTTCATTATGATATTGTTTGGTGTTAGTCAACAATTCCTCATTATTTCTCTTTCCTTTGTCTTTCGGGCTTCATCCTCTCTCTCATACTCTTCCTCCACCATTGTTTATTGTTTTTATAGTTGGCACTAATTGTGGTATGTAGAAGTGTTGTTGTTTCTGACTACTATACTCATTGTATTTTGAGAGAGATTTAGGTTGTTGGTTTGCTATTGAGAGTGTTGGATATTGGATTGTTATCAGTGTACTAGCTTGTTGATTTGGGTGTTAATGTGGACCCTTTTAGGCTGCTATAATTTTGATTATTGATAGATTCAACGTGCTCAATGCTCCTTTTGTAGGAGAATAAGCCACACTCGAAACAATTGCTTCTCCTTACTTGGTTTTCCTAATAATAAGACAACAAACATCTTTCAATCTAATGAGGTTGAACCACAATTTACTAATGAAGGATATAAGGATTATCTCAAGTTAAATTCTGGCAGCCAAGCATAGTCTTTCACCCATTCTCTTTTGTCAAAAGCATGTATTTCTCAAACCTTGAAGTGTCAAAGTTCATGAATAATTGATTCAAGTGCTTTTGATCACATTTATGATAATACTTCCTTATTTTCTTCTATTTTTCATCCTAAAATTCCTCATGTTATTACTTTAGCCAATAGATCAAAAGTTATTTCTCAGGGAGTTGGTCAAGTCTCACTTTCTCCTTCTTTGAACTAAAAGCATGTTCTTCTTATACTTAAATGTCCTTTTAACTTAATTTTCTTAAGTCAATTAACCATATCTTTAAAATCTTTGAATTGTTTCATAACCTTTAACACAAATTCTTTTGTTATAGAAGAGCGTGGTATAGGTCGATTGATTGGTGAAGGACATGAATTTGGAGGACTCTACTATCTTGGTACTAGACAATCAATATCTTGTATAGCATCCCCATTTCCTAAGTTTTTTCATGATTGCGTGGATCATCCACAAAAGGATGATATTTGAACTTAGCAAACTCAAAGTCTTAGATAGTGAGTCATGTCAATTAGGAAATCTGTTCGGTCTTCTTTTCGAAAAGAATTGAAACGAGGTGCAATGTTGTCTTTTCTATAATTCATTCTGATAGGTTTGTTGGGTTTTGTTATTTTTTCACTTTTATAAATATTCTCATTGTACTTGGGTTTGCATAATGAAAGATAGGACTAAACTTTTGATTATCTTTGAGTCTTTTCTTAATGAAATTAGAATCAATTTAGCCAAGTGATTAAGATCTTAAGGAGTGATAAAGTCAAAAAATACTTTTCTTTTTGATTTTTCTACTTTTTTAAATTTACATGGTATTTTATGTCAGTCCAGCTGTTCTCATACACTTCAGCAAAATGATATAGTAGAGAGAAAGAATAGACACTTAGTTGTGTTGGATTACCATTGTTTTTGGATTGTCATATATATAGGCAAGACTGTAACCGGTTGGTTTTGATTATGGTGGCTCTTTGGATATGACAAGTGCATTTGCAGTGTAAATGTTAATGTGCATGTCAGTGTAACATCTCATCCAAGTTCACCTCTTTGAGCATGCCTTTCCATTGAAGTTGACTTTGTTTTTTTGAAGTATAACTAAACTCTAAGAGACTATCGTGACACAGGAATTTAATCAATCATATTCTCCTAGATAATATCTGTGACTATAATGAGTGGTTAGTTGGGGAAATGGGTGAAGATAAATTGGTCTTTGGTGATGAAATTGGGGCCAACGAGGCAGCTAGACTCGGTAGACGACATGCTATCTCACTACAGGTGCACCTATTGAAAAGGAGTAAGAGGAACAGGAACTTATCTTTGATAATGAAGAACAAGAAAATGATGTAGAAAAAGTTGGAAATGAAGATAGTGATTCTATTTAAGGAATCACTTGTGATAGGCACTAAGCAAGCATAATTTGATTCTTAGTCTAGTGTTGTATTTTGATGTTGCCGAAAATGGATTTTGATTGTTAATTGTGACCGTGTCTTGAATTTTGTCTATTTATAAATGCCACTGTGGATGTGACAGTACATTTGGTATATGAATTTGTAAATACTACTTTCTCATTTTTTTCTTGTCTGTTATTCGTTGTGAGTGCAGTTTCATCCCGATGTTAGCAAGGATCCGCATTCTGCAGAATTATTCAAGAGCATCCGTCATGCATATGAAGTGAGCAATTGCTATTCAACTTTTCTTGATATATGGAAATAATTTCTGTTCCCAGGGATTCAATTTCATTTTTCTGAGGCAAGGAAAAGTTCTATATTTTTTAATAGGGACCCTACTGTTACACAGTGCAGTCTTACTGGTTCCACAACATTCTTCGGCAGAGACTAAAAAGACAGAATAGAATGCAACTGATTGATATTTATATATTTAATGGTTTTCGGATAGAGAGCATAGCAAACTTCTGCTTCTATGCTCTCTTTCAGTTTCCAAATTCAAAATAAGATGACTACGAAATGTAGTCAAGTTTTTCATCTAACAAATTTATTACATTTATGAAGTAGTTTTTGAATTTTGAAGCATTTTATGAAAGTCCTAGAATTTCTTCTGTAATATAAGGATTGCTTCTTATTTGTTTTTCTTGGGCTTCGGAGCATATCTACCTTTAGAAATCCAATGACGGTATCTAGTTCTTTGTATCCCTAAACAGGTACTATCTAATGAAGCAACTAGGGTTCAGTATGATCAAGAACTTCAATTTACTCACAATTCTCATAGGGAAAAATGGAGTTACAGTACTGAGTTTGAAGATCAGGTAAGAGTCTATAGATGGGCTCACCTGAGGAAAAAAATGCGTAGTGAAAGATACTGGGAACATTACAATGTCAGGGAGGATTACAATAGTGAAACTGAGGAGGAAGAAGATGAAGAAAATTTAGATGAAGAGAGGGGTTCTTTTATTGAAGTGCTTAGATCAGCGTTCTTGTCATTATTTTTGTTTCAGACGTTTGGATCCCGGCTCTCTCTTACATTTAGCGGCCTGACGGCATTGCTCGATCAAAAGTTAGACACCGGCTATAAAATTGGGTATGTAATAGCATGGATTTTGGGCGGGAGGGGTGGCATATTGCTAACATTGTGCTTGTCTTTTGCAAGTTGGGTTTGCGGGAAAACCAGTAGTAGTGTTGTTGCACTAATTGTGGTGGCCATGTGGGTTGGTTCCTACCTTGCAAGGTATGCACCACTTCCCCAAGGTGCTCTATTGGCGCTTCTCTACATGTCCATTAAGCTACAGTCTGACCTAATATAGACACATTGTCGCAATGCAACTAGCATATTTTCTGAACTTGTACATCTGACTATGTTCTCTATTATGGTGTTTGTACAGTGTAATATATATTCTGGTAAATGTAAATAGTTGTTATTTTATGATTATAAATTAAGTGCATAAACGGTTGATGAATTCCATCTTGTCCCTGAGTTTGTACATGTGTGCAGTGTTGGCATAGAAGAGAGAAAAAAGTGCTGAGAATGAGGCACAAGGCTTTGGAAAATGAACACTGAAATTAGTTTGCAAAATTATTAGAATTGTACAGACTACTTCCCATTTACCTATCAAGCATTTGCAGAAAGAAAAGGATGACAAGAATTTACAGGTTTCTTCACACTGGGAGTGAAGATAAAATAATGAATTAAAAGTTTGTGCATCAACAATCAAGATTTGAGAAGTTCCAACATCTAAGAGCTCTTTACTTGAACACCATCTGTCCTGGATATCAAATTTCTCCACATATACCTCCCGCTGGCCATGTCAACAAATACCCAGAATCCATTCTGAATCATCTGAAACCGAAGAAAAAGGGTTAAAACGAACAAAATCAAGAATGGTGGTGAATTTTATAAAATAACTGGAACAGAGGGCACCTTGTTGAAACTGAAATTATCCTTGTTGGAGGAGGCTTTGTTATTCTGGTCTTGGGTGGTGAGGTCAATCTCTGGGGAGGAACGCACAGTGGTCCAGGCAAAATATGCTGCCAATGCGGCGGAGAAAAAGACAAGGATGAACCTGAGAGGACACATGTCTTGAAAGGCAACAGAGATAACTGAACTTACAGCAATAGAAGTCAGAAAGAAAGAGAGAAAACTGAAGACAAGCGAAGCAAGTAAAGAATTGTTTGTATGATATGTGGTTGAGGTGGAGTTGTTTTTATATGAGAATCACCATAGTTGGAACAATGAATGAATTAGTAAAACACGTGTAAAGGCAGACGCTGCGTTGTACTGGTCTTTGTGACTTTTCTTTAAGAAGCAGTATTGTTTACACTCTCAAATGTAACGCTTTCCCTTCGTGCATATTGGACTTTGTAAAACCTTTGATGATATACGTATTATGATGCATCAGCCGGCCCCCCAAAATCACATCTACTCCACTGACTTATTCTCTGCTGCATTATTCTTTGGTTTTGATATCTTTTTTGGTCTGACCAAAAATTTCATTTTTCCTGTTTAAGGCAATATTCAATATTAACATACTCACTTGCACACACGGACCGAGTCTCAAAAGTTTGTTGAGAAGGACTGAAATTTAAGATATGAATCAATAACGATCTATACTTTTTTTTTTATATAAAATAATTAATTAATTCATGTACCAAATTCAAAGCAATTTATAACTTGACATAAACGAGAAAACCTATTTAAAAGCTATTAAAATTGTATAAAAAATAATTTACCAAATTTTAAGGGGGAATAAGCTCCTTTCAAGTGACTTTGCCTCTTAGAATAAAAAGTGCTTCTACCTTGATCCTTTAACTTAATTGAATTCGTCTTTTTATATATAAATAAAAGGTGTTTAACATTTTCTTTTTCACTAAATTTATCAGATTTTCTTTTTTTATTTTTAATAAAAATATTTTAAGAGTTTTAATTAGTTTGAGTTATAATTTATGCTTTAAGTTATAATTTATGCTTTAAATGTGTTGTGCCTAATTTCTTTTTATCTTAGATTTTACTTTGATAAACAAGGAGGTCATTTAAATGGGTGTTCGAATGTTTGGTGTGATTATGTCCTAGGACATTTCTTCCTGCACCTCAATAATTTCTTTATGCACCTTCATATGTTTTAAAATTCTAAATTTATCCTCTCTGGAATATACAATTTGAAAATATTTCAAAATATACAATCCGAAATATAAAACTTATATTCCAGATTATATAAAACTAGAATGTAAAATGAAAAATGCAATCTAAAATTTGAAATACAAATTTTACATTTTAAATTATACAATTCGAAATGCTTTTTTATTTTTGAATTATATAATCTAAAATGATTTTATATTATCAATTGTATAATCCAAAATGTAAAATTTTGTATTCTGAATTATATAATCTGGAATATAAAGTTAAAAAATGTATTTTATTATAAAATAAATCTAATAATAGAGAGAAGAAGTAGAGGATAAGAGAATGAGAAACAACTTTTTTGTGTGTCTTACTGATATGAAGAATTTTATTTATAGATACAACATGGTAACCTAAAAAGTATAGAAATCAAATAATAATACAAATATTTACATAAAGAGTAATGAATCATATGAGTATCAATTATATCAATCATACGAGTAATTGTATCAAATCAATGAATGATCATTAATTCATAACACTCCCCCTTGGATTTCCATTGATAAGAGAATGTATTTTGTTAAAACCTTACTAGAAAAAACCCTTTGGGATAAAACCCTAGTGAAGAAAAATAAGTACACCATTCTATATAATATTGTTCTTTACATCTTCTATTTCCCCCCTCTCATGTAAACTTACATCATTAAGATGACAAAGTCCAATCTTGTGAACCAATTGCTAAAAAATTATCATTTGTAAAGACTTTGTAAATAAATCTATTAGATTTTCACATGAACAAATCTTTTTTATCTCTACATCATCATTTCAATTGAATAATACACTATTGTCTTCATGTATGGTTGTTGATTCCATTCTTCTCAAGGATACGAATGCACCAAATTTAATCTAACGAATAATAATTGAATTTGTAATCCAATGTTTGATATGCAATAGGTGAACTCTGCCTTCGTTTATAAAGGTTATATGTTCTTGATGTTTTCCAAAATCATATTACAAATTTAACATCATAGTCTAATTGAGAGTTATTTACAGAGTTTAACAAAATGTTGCTATGGGGACAACAAGAGCATAAGGTTTCATTCATTGCTTCAATGGTATGTTCACTTCATTTCCTTTGTACATCGATATGTTTTTTCATTAACACATTATGGTTATATGGATGTTTAAGACGCAGGGGGCAGCATTATGTTGTCGTATTGTCACACGATGCATGAACCACATCCAACTATTCTTCCCGTAATAGAGGAGGCAAAGTTTGGTCAAATGGCTAAATAAGGACATTTAAAGGTTGATCATGCTTTAGTTATTGTTATTGCCTGGTGGAGAGGTGGAGGCCTGAGACACACATGGTTTATCTACCAACTATAGAATGCACCATAACATTGCAAGATGTGTCACCAACCATGTTAGATTGGGACGACATGTGCGATAGCTTGTTAGGTATAACACTAGTTAAAGGGGAATCCATTGTGGGTTCTATGACCAAACTAAAGTGGTTAAGGGAGAATTTGTTGCCTATATATGAAAATTCCAATATTAAGGTCATTCATGCACATGCTAGAGCTTATATATTATTATTGATTGGAGGGTTTTTAATACCTGATGAAACTAGTGATAAAGCACATTTAATGTACTTGAAGTTTTTTAGTAATCTTCGAAGAACTTGTAGATATAGTTGGGGTTATGCTTGTTTGGTTGTTTTATATAGGGAGATGTGTAAAGCAACAGATCGCTGTGCCAAGACTATGGGTGGATGTGCTTCCTTGTAACAATCATGGGCATGGTTCCAAATTCCCTTTATTGCACTTATTTCAAGAGTACCACTTACTTTTTCGCTAGTTTGCAAATGGAGCGACGGTTGAGTACTAGACTATAAGAATGTCCTCACACAATGATTTACTTGGGTATCGCTCAAGGATAGATCACATACAACATAACCAGGTAACATTTATATTGGGGTTTTACTTTTTTATTTGAACACCTAAATAAGTGACTAAATTTTACAATTATTACTATAGTTTATTTGGGTGCCTTATGAGGGTCTGAAGTCTATAATCCACGTTGAAGCATACCAGGAGCAAGCAATATGGACTTCATGCACAACTTTAATTTTTTTTTTTTTTTACAATTGCTGAATGACACCAGTCAAACAGGGTGAAGTTATAATTTTGGCTATTACAAGACATCCCTAAAACACCCTACAACCTTGATAATCTATATAAATTAGACTTGAGGGGAAGACAAGATGAGAATTGGGTCACTAGACATGCGAAATGGATAAACATATGGAAGAACATGCACGAGTTAACGTTGAATGGAGTACTAATGCTTGAGCCACTTCTCCACACAATGGAGTACATGTCCTGACATATAGCAAACTCATGTTTATATTTATCAGTTCCATAAATTTTAAATGACCCTAGAGTGCATCGTGCCTCCACATCGACACATGTCCCTCCTCTGGAACCATATGATAATAAGCATGACTTCAACACTCCACCTCCACAGGGAAGTATGAAAGTTGTACAACATTTACTTTCTTCATCAGGTGCACATGAAGGTCATGAAGGTTAAGAACATCTGGAACCACAACCTTCACACCTAGAATCACCTAGACCTGAACATCGAAGGAGGAACCCCACTAGACACCATAATGGGGATTGCATAAGAAATATTTTTTTAATGTTTCATTAGATGTAATTAGGCAATGTTTTTATTTGTATAAAAGGCACATCTATTTCGCACCATTTTGAATATTGTAATTGGTAAAACTCAATCATTCCATATGCTTCATTCGACATACGTAAATTTTCTTTAACAACATTTAAATGATGATAATGACAAACAATGATGTCGTAACCCTTCATAAAGGATGTTGATGAATATTTGGACTAATTTGAACAACACCTTAAATGATGATAATGACAATTACAAAACATTACAAAATAGCTAAAAATCAACGAAGTTGCGACACTTCTCAACCTTCATGAAGTTCACATAAAAAGATATTGTTGCCATGGGAACCATCATTGAATGTCATTGAATGGCATGTTGAAGATCTTTGTCATTCCTTACAAAAAGATACTCATCAATTCCTTGCTCAACAAATTCGAGAGGGACATGGTACCACAAAAGACTTAGTTAGGACTCAAATGGTCCCATCAAATGACTTCTTATAATAGTGCATTAAACGAATTGAATGCATTCAACTGCTCACAAAATACCATTTTTAATTCTTGTACTAGATAACTTCACAACTTTTAAACCAAGTGACCCCAACCTTATATACCACTAAGTAACTTCATTGTGATAAAGTGCCAAGGAATATTTTTAATTTTTCCACTATAAAAGTTGATGGATACTTGAATACATGGGCTTATAAAGTGTAATAATTAATGCTATGACATGCACCCTGCCACTAAGACAAGATGTTTGAACTTTATTGGGATAGTGTGCCAAGAAATATATTAAACTTGAGCACTGTAAAAGTTGAATGATGTTGCAATAAATGGGGTTATGCACTATAAAAATTAATGCTCTCACATACACCCTAGCATTAGGACAAGACTTGCCAACCTTATTAGGATAGTGTGTCAAGGTAGATATAAATTTTGACCATTGTAAATGCTAAATGATACTTGAATACATGGCCTTATACAATCCAATAATTAATGGTATCACATGCTTCGTGCCACTAAGAGAAGATATATGAACTTTATTGGGATAGCGTGCTAAGGAAGATATTTAATATTTGACCACTATAAAAGCTGACGAAAAGTTCAATACAAGGGCTTATACAATGTAACAATTAATGCTATCACATACACCCTGCCATTAAGACAAGATGTTAGAACTTGATTGGGATAGCGTGCCAAGCAAAATATTAAACTTTACCATTGTAAAAGTTGACAGATGCTGCAATAAATGGGGTTATGAACTGTAAAAATTACTAAACTTCTCAACTTTATTTGGATAGTGTGTCAAGATAAATATAAAATTTGACCACTATAAAAGTTGACGGATACTTCAATACATGGGCTTATATAGTCTAATAATTAATGGTATCACATGGACCCTGTTAGTAAGACAAGACTTTTCAACTTTATTGGGATAGCGTGTGAAGGCAATTAAATTTTACTACTGTAAAAGCTTATGGGTCTTAAATGCATGGATTGATTCATAATCCAAATGAATGGTTTGATATGCACTCAACCACTAAGAAAAGATGTATCACCTTTATTGGGATAACGTGCCAAGTTGTCCTTATTTGAATCCATACTAAGACCCACAACTACTTCTCCTATAAATAGATAAACTCCAAACACAACCTATTGCATTGTTATATTGGGTAATAAACCTACCCACTACAACACTCTCCAAAGATTTGAGTCACATCCAATTATTTAACATGGAAAACTTTAGCATCAACACCCAAGAAAACTATTCAAATTCCTACCTGACAACCTTGTTTTCAAATGGCCAAATGATACAATGTGAAGATGTTGTGAAGTTCCAATGTCAAAGTTCAGAACTCTTTCGCATACCATACAACTGCACATTCAACATCTTGAGCCACAAATTCTGCTCAACTCTAGAAATTCCAACCACCACATCCATCAATAAGTTGTACTTCAGAAGACCCACATTTAATGAAGAACGAGCCATTATGTATGATGCTCTTCAAATCTCAACAGATGATGACGTTGCAAAAATCATTCATTATAAGTCTTATTTACCCATTAACACAATAATTGAATTGTTTGCTACCTTTATAAGGTCTATTGAGGAAATACTTAGTCTTCTACAACCAACTCCCTCATCCTCTTCCATAATCCCAAATCCTATCCTGCATTTACCAACCAACTAATTTATTTCAAGCAATTTTTGATCAATTATTTATTATGATATTTTAAAAGCATAATTTTTAAATATATATTTAAATTTAATAATTATTATTTTATTTCACAATATAACTATAAATTTTTCAATATTTATTTATTTCCAAACCAAAATACATTATAAATTAAATTGTTATAAAGAAATCAAAGTAAGAAAATAAAAATACAAATTAATTTTTAACTTTCACTTATTTTTTTTTTAAATATTTAATAAACAAAAA